>Ga0102879_1000190_pt1 | contig 27506 bp, 9 predicted proteins | sample Colrivmet1548B02_FD_78187 | JGI IMG/M metagenome (GOLD analysis project Ga0102879, IMG submission 78187) | Estuarine microbial communities from the Columbia River estuary - metaG 1548B-02 | ecosystem: Environmental > Aquatic > Marine > Intertidal zone > Estuary | place: USA: Columbia River... | reverse complement strand
TTGTATACCTTTAACGGATTTTGGAACGTTGCAGCGCAAGGAAATGGGCAACCACTTTGGTCTACCCAATGGAGTGACTTAGTAACTCAGTATCCAATAGATAAAGTACCAAACACTAAGAGTGTAAGAGCTGTATCCGTATCTTATCAGAAAGCTAAGATTAAATCAGACTTTGCTAAAGTAAGATTGATTCAAGATCAGTATTCTAGATTTAAGTTTATTAACACAATCCAAATAACACAAACCAATCCATAATACCATGAAAGAAAAAGAACTTTTCACCACAGTGAAGCCAGAGATAGTAATAGGACAACTGTTCCAGTCTCGTGACATCATTCACATTGCACACTTGCAGACAACTTCTTACAGTGAGCACAAAGCACTAGACACTTACTATACTGACATTATCGGCTTAACTGATGATATCATAGAGTCTTACTTCGGTACAATAGGTAAAAGACTTAACTTTAAGATTCCTGCATCTGAGTACATGAATGCAAGAACTCACTTGATCTACATGAAAGACTACATGATGAAGCATCGTGGAGTATTCGGTATGGAGAACACCCACTTACAAAACTCTATTGATGAAGTACTTAGTTTAATTACTAGTACCTTATATCAACTTACTCTAACTTAAACTAAATAAAACTATATGAATCGCTTAAAAAAAGCTTACTCTTCTTGCATGAGTTGCGGAGGTAAGAAAATGAAATTTGGAGGTAAGAAGAAGCCAGCATTTAACGCTAGTACCTTGCCCAGTGGTAAAGGTATTACTCCTACTAAAGTAGAAGGAATTGATAAAAGTAACTTTCCTATGCCAGAGTTTAAAGCAGGTCAAAGTAGACTTAATTATAATAGGTCTCTTTCTTCTCCTGGGTATGAAGACTACGTAAATAAAAAAGGTCAGAACGTTAGAGTTGCTGATCAAATGAAAGTTAGAATAAATCCAGAAACAGGAAAAAGAGAAATGCAGATGGAGTGGCCTAGGATGATTGGTAACTCTCGTGCAATTGGCTTTGAAGACGACTGGAATCCTAAAAAATCAAATGACCTAGAAGACCAGTATAAGAACGGTGGTTTAAAGATGAAATCAGGTGGTAAGTGGATTCAATCTGCTATTAAAAAGCCAGGTTCTTTTACAGCGCAAGCTAAAAAGGCTGGAATGTCTGTACCTGCTTTCCGTGACAAAGTATTGGCTAACAAGTCTGCTTACTCTTCAACTACAGTAAAGAGAGCTAACTTAGCTAAGACTCTTGCTAAGATGCGTAAGGGAGAGAATGGTATGTTGAATACTGCTGGTGTTAAAACTACAAAAAACCTTGCTATCAAAACTAACAAAGGCCAAAATAAAGAAATGCCTAAGATGTCTACTGTAAGATCTAAGGATAGTTACGGTAGTAAGTACTCTCGTTAAATCTAATAGAATAACTAATGTTTGTTCCAGGAGTAAATGGTTCTGTAATTCCTAGTGCACCCTCAGGCTCAAAGCTTAAGAGTGCATATAAGAATTCTAAAAAACGTAAGATGCCTAATGGCGGAATAGAACTTGCTTTAGATGCAGCTTCTTACATTCCACCACCAGTAGGTACAGTGGCTTCACTTCTTGGTGCAGGTTTGAATGCCTATCAGGGGGATTATACAGGAATGAGTCTAGACTTAGCTAGTGCTGCTAGTGGTGGAGCATCTAAGTGGTTTGGTGCAGCTGCAGATGCTGCAAAGATGGCTAATTCTGCAAGACTTGCTTCAAGTATGGCATCTAAAGCTAAAACATTTCAAACTTTTTCTAATCCAGTAATATCTAAGACAGCATCAACAGTTAGAGATTTTAGTTCAGCTGCGCAAAACTCTCCTTATAACTCAACTATAAGAACTCCCCAGAGAGATAATGCTCAAGTACAATTTAGACCTAATCCTAATTTACGTAGGATGGAAGAAGGCGGAGAAGTAGAAGATGATGATAACGAGATGGTAGATGGAGTAGCTGCTATCTTAAGAGGAGTTAAAAGCAAATCAAATAGACTACAGTTAGCAAACAAACTCGCTAAGCAGTTTGATCGTGAAAAAGTAAACTACGATTTAAAATCATTCTTAAAGAAATCAAAAGTAAAAAAATGAAACAGATGATAAAACGTAAAGACGGATCTTACTCACAAAGAGGATTGTGGGATAACATTCGTGCTAAGAGAGGTTCTGGAAAGAAGCCTACTCCAGAGATGCTTAAGCAAGAACGTAAGATTAAAAGTAAAATGGCTGACGGAGGTAAGATGCCTACTAGTGTTGCTAAAGCAAGATTCGTAGCAGCTAACAAAGGAAATGTATCTGAGGCTAGACAAGATGCTTCTAAGTACGGATACAAGTTTATGGCTGGCGGAAGACTTAAAGCAGCTTACATGGCTAAGGGTGGAACCATTGCTAAGACAACTAAAGGACCAGGTGCAAACTATCGCCCTACTAAACAGGGAGCTGGTATGACTAAGAAAGGAGTTATGGCTTATCGTAGAGCTAACCCAGGTTCTAAACTAAGTACTGCTGTTACAGGTAAGGTAAAGCCAGGTAGCAAAGCAGCTAAACGTAGAAAGTCCTACTGTGCTCGTTCATTAGGTCAATTACGTAGATCTTCACAGGCTACACAGAATGATCCTAATAGCAGAATCAGACAAGCACGTAGGCGTTGGAAGTGTTAAACTAAAACTAAAACTAAATATATGGCACCTAAAGCATCTAAATCAAAATCAACCTCTACAGCTTCTAAGTTTAAAGTTAAACCAAAGATCAGGAGGAAAGGAGTTGTAGCAAAGACTAAAGCTTCAAAGTTAAAGTCTAGCAAAAACTATCTTAAGAAAAGCAGAGGACAAGGGAGTTAATTCTCCCTTGCTTTTTTTTATTAATCTTGTATATTTGTATAACTAGCTTATTCTCAAGCAGTTATTAACCTTCTATGTTAATAACATAAATAATTAAAACATGTTAAGAAATCGCTTATTTAAAAGATTTGCTAAGGATGGTATGACAGAACCTGTAGATAATGTATCTACTCAGGGTCTAGATGTTGTCCAAGGTTACCCAACTATTGAGGAGATAGCTAATAAACTAAAACCTATTACTCCTGATATGATGGGAGTAGGTACTCCTAAAACAAAAAAAGAGTACGAAAAGAAATTTGGAAAACTAGATATTTTTGCTGAGAGTTTTGAGGAACCTTCTATTAATCCAATAGAAGAAAAGGGTCCTTTGGGTAATCGTATGTTTGAGAAGATGCTTAATCAAGAGCAGACTCTTCAGGCAGGAGAAGTACAAATAAGTACTCCTAGTAGTGTACAGAAAGCTCAAAAAATCAGTAACGAAGTTAAGTCTCAGTACGATCCACAGAAACAATTTAAATTTCCTGAACTTAATACAGATATTGGAGACGCTGTTACCTTAGGACTTACTGGAATAGATGCAGCTCTTACATATAATCAAGACTTAGAGAACCAACGTAAGTTTAATGAATCAATACAACAAAGAAACTCTAAACCCGTATACGACTACAACTTTATGTATGGTCGTACAACAAGTGGAGGTACAGAGGATCAACCTACAATTAAAGCAGAAATGGGTGCAAAAATAAACAAACGTTATGCTAGTGAAGGCATGAACGATGTAGAAATTGAAGGTGGAGAATACATCCAGCTTCCAAACCTAGAAACAGAAATGGCTTCAGGCCCTTCTCATAGTAATGGAGGTATTCCTACAAATCTACCTGACCAAACTCGTGTCTACTCTAACAATATAAAGCCAGAAGGATCTAAGAAAACTTTTGCTCAGATTGCTAAGAACTACGACATCACTCCATATAAGAAGACCTTAGAGAATCCTTTTGCTAAGCAAGTAGATAAGGATACTGCAAGTCTAATGATGCAGCGTAATCAAAAGATCCTTGACGAGTTGTTTAGAGATCAACAGATTCTTAACGGTGACTCTAATGGAGAGATAGAAGCAAAGAATGGGGCAGGTATAGATAATCCTGGTTTCAGAGCACTTCCTAAAAATGTGCAAGAGAAAATACTTGCAGAAATGAAATATGGAGGAGTTACTAAAAAAGAAACAACACCTTTAGTAATGTTAGATGGATCAGACGTAAAAGAGCCTATCCCCACTTACCAACCTGGTACTCGTGCTAAGGTTGCTAAGATGGACCCCAAGACTTCTTTGTTGGTAGCAGAAGTTCCTGGACTTCAATCTACCCTTCCTTCAGGAGTATATGGTCAGGAGTCTAACTTAGATTTATTTAAAAAGAATTATGATTGGTTTATAAAGGATTTAGAAGCACAAGGAGAAACCTTTGATCCTAAAAATAAAGATCAAATGCGTAGGGCACAAGTTGCATACACTGAAGAAGTTAGAAATCGTGCATTAAAAGCCGGCTATACTCCTGAAGAAGCAGATAAGTTTGCTTCTGAGATGGGCTTTGTTCCAGAAGAAGGTAGTCAACGTTCTATTGATTCTAAGCTAGGTTTGTATACTGCATCAAGACAGTTGCCTAACTTTGAACCTAAAACTCCTGGTACTACTCCTACTGAAGCTGCACAAAATACTTCAGGAACAAAAGTTTCTGATGCACAAGCTGCTAAGACGGGTAAGTATACTCCAGGTAACTTTCCTTTATATCAAGCAATTCCTGAAGCTATGGGACTTGCTCAAGCACAAGAGATTTACGCTTATGGTATTCCAGAGATAGATGCTCCTTATGTTCGTCCTCAGACTTTGAATATCCAAAGCCAATTACAGGATATTGATAACATGGGTACAGCAGCTATTAGAGGTGGAGCTGATCCTAACATGGCCTACATTGCTGGATTAGATGCTAAGCAAAAAGCTTTCCAGAATAAACAGAACTATGATGCAGAAGGAAGATCTAGAGCCGATATGGCTAATGCACAAATGTCTATGAGTGCAGATCAGTTTAATGCTCAAGCTTTTGACCGTGTATATAATAACTTAGTAGGTCAAGCAAGAGATGCTCAATCTGCAGAAAAACAAGCAGCAGTAGCAAGTCTTACAAATAAAAAAGCTAAATTTGTACAAGACGAAAATCTTAAAGCTATGGGTGTTCCTCTTGTTGCTCCTGGATTTAATATTACTTCAGAAGGTAAGATCACTTTACCTGAAGATGCAAGAGCCATGTTTGAGTTCTATAATTACATGAAAGAGAAAGAAAGCAAAGCAGCTCCTAAGACTACTGCTAAAAAAGGAATGTATAAAAAATAACAACTATGCCAATTTCAGCACAACATACTAAGTTTGTATATCCAGACTATATCTCTCCCCTGCCAGCAGACGACTTAATTAAGTTTGCTTCTAAGAAGCAGGAGATGTATGATGAAGGAGTTGCTAAGGTGCAACAGAATATTGACTCTTACAATAGTCTAAGAAGTTCTATCCTTACAGATGTAGAGAAAGAATACTTTGACAAGTCTATGGGTAACCTAGTAAAGTCTATTAGTAATAGTGCAGGACTTGACTTCTCTAATAAGTCAAACGTTCAGGCTGTTCTTAACATAGGTAAGCCTTTAGAAAGAGATCAATACATAACTACTGCTATCTCTAACGGTAAAGAAGTAGCTCGTAGACAAGAACAGTTGTCTAAGATGAAGCCAGGAGAACGTAGTGTAGTTAATGATTACTTCTACATGAAGGACGTTAATGACTACATGAATAGCGGTAAGTTAGGTCAAAAGATTGGTTATGGTAAAGAGTATACTCCATATGTAGATCTTTCTAAAGATTGGATGGAGTTTATGAAGACTCAAAAGCCTAATCAGAATGAATACTTTGAGGGACAGTCTAGTATGGGTCCTGCTTATCTTGAAAAAGTAACCATAGAAGGATTTAACACAACAGACTTAGCTAATAAGTTTAAAGCCTTTATTGCTACAGATCCTAATAAAATGCGTCAATTCCAAATGGATGCTGGTTACAGTTTAGAGCAAGTAGGTAAAGAAGGTGCTTACCAAGGTTACGTTGAGGATATGCAAGCTAAGGCTACCACTGCTGCAGAGAATGCTAGAATGTTTAAAGCAGAAACAGATAGACTCCAACGAGCTTACAACACTACAGGTTCAGCTACAGTTAAATCTCAGCTAGAACAAGCTAGACAGAAAGCTACTTACTACGAACAGTCTCGATTATTAGCTGAACAAAAAGCTTCTACTACCCTAGAAGACTTTGACTTAGGAGAGTACATGGAAATCTACCAAGATAAGTTTGCTACTAACATGGGTAACATGTATGCTACACAGAAAGTAAGCAAAGATCTTATCAGTAATGAGTACTGGAAAGAAGCTAGAGCAGATGCCAGACAAGCTAGATCTTTTGCTAATGAAATGGCTAAAGAGGAGTACAAACAGAGACTGGATAATCAAAAACCAGAAAATCTACTTAAGAGAAAGAAAGAAGTTATGGACTTAGCAAAAGTAGATCAACAAGACTTCTATAGTGTTCCTATGGTATTCGATCCTTCTATTGTAAATAGGGATATAGATAAACTATCCGTGGCTTCTATTATAAATGATCCAGGTAAAGTTTTGTCTGTTACTCCAGCAGGTCCACAAAAGAAAACAGTAGAGACTTTCTTAAATTACTTGAGGACTATTAAGGACAGTGATTCTTATGTTGTTGAACTAAAGAATGGTCAAACTACTTTGGTTACTGGTGAGAATATCAAAGAACTCTACGTTAGTGACTTGGATACTATTAAAGGTATAGCTAAGAGCAATACTGTAGAAACTTATTCAGGAAGACGTAAAAACAGTTTTTCATTCTAAAAAAAATAAATTAAATTTACTTAACTATGCCATTTAATCCTCTAAGAAACGAGATTGATAAAATACATCTTCAGAATACTGGTAAGACCTCAGAGCAAATCCATTCTGATCTTTTAAAAGTAGACCAAGAAATAGCTAACATTAATGCTATATCAGGTCCCAGTATTAATGTGCAGAAAGAGAGTGAGTCTTTACAAGGTAATGTAAAGTCTTTATTAGAGGGTAATATCTTAAAAAACTTTAGCACCTTAACTCAAGCAGGTTCAAAGTTTGGAATTGAATTTCCTAAACTAGAACTAGATGAAGAGACAAACAAGAACATAGATAATGCTAGTAAAGCATTAACTAGGTCGTTAAGGGAAGGTAGTCTAGACGAAAGTCAAAAAGCTTTAGCTGAACTTAAAACTAGATACAACGATGCTGCAGACTCTAGTATGGGTTCAGCACAAAAAGAAAAACTTAGAAAGTCTTATGCTGATATAGTAGATAGAGTAAACCAAACTAATACTATTAAAATAAGTCAGGATAACTTAGATGGCTATTATAATGAAATTCCTTTAGAACAAAGAGAGGCAGCATTACAAAGCTTTAATCCTAACCAAAGACTAAGTCTTGCACTTAAACCTTCTCAGACTACTAATGCAGATATTATAAATAAACTTGCAGACTTTGAGTCTAACAGAGTAGGTTCTAGAATTTATAACACAGAAGATCTTAATGTGTTTAAGTCTACCTATGTTAAGACAGACGATGACTTGTATGCTGGTATGGAGATGCAGTATAACTACGCAATGAAAAATGCCGTAGACCAAAAAATTGCTTCATACCAAGAACAGATTGCCACATTAGATCAACAGATTAAAGCGAGTGTAGATCCTAGAGCTAAAGAAGCATTTGCTTTTCAGAAAGCTAACTTAAAGAAAGAACTAGACTACTCTAACAAACTTTCTCAAAAACTTACTCCCTATACTTCTGAAGATACTTATCTTAAAAACTTTTATCCAGAACAGTACACTAGAAAAAAAGAAAGAGAGAAGCAAGAAGTATATCGTAATGAGATGTTGGCTGAGGGAGATAAAGGATCTCTAGGAGAAACTCTATATAGAGCAGGTCAACAAACTAAGTCTAACTTCCTTAAGCAGGTAGCAGGATTAAGTTACTTAGGAGGAGCAGAGGAACTAGGATATAGAATTAAGTCAGGAGCAGATTACGCAGCTCCACCAACTTTCTTTGTAGGTAAAGACCTAAACAAGAACAATAAAATTGATGACTCTGAAATTACTCGTGACATTCACGGTAACAAAGTAACTATGAGTCAAGTAAGTTGGACAGACAAGAATGGTAACACAACTTGGAATCTTTGGGCTCCAGTAGAGCAGGTACTTCCTATTGCTACAGATGTAGCTATGACTATTGCTTTGTCTAAGGGAGTAGGTGCAATTGGTAGAGGAGTAGGACTAGGTTATGGAAGACTTGCAGCAACTGCTGGATTAAGCGAGGCAAATACAGCTTCTTTCCTAAAGAACGTAGCTCCTAGAATCTCTACTCTTGGAACTGTAACAGCTACTACCTTTCCTAGATTCTACGCAGAAGAACGTGCTAACTTTAAAGATGGAGATACTGCCTTTAAGGTAGCAACTATGAGAGCAGTAGTTGAAGGCTTGACTGAAACTATTATTCCAGATACAGAACTGTTTAGCGGAAAGATTGCTTATGGTGCACTTGATCCTGTATTCTCAAAACTAGGTAAACTAGATCCAACAGCTTTAGGACAACTTACTATTAAGAGGGATGCACTTCTTGGCTTATTGCCTAAAGGAGCATTGAGTGCTAAAGATGCAGCATTACTTATGGCTCCTGCTTCTGTAAGGAGAACCTTAAGTGGTGCAGCACAAGAATCAATTGAAGAACTTGGTTCACTCGTAGGAAACTACTTTGTAGATAAGTACGCTTCTTCTCAGAACTTTGAGGTAGAAGAAACTAATAAAATAACTACCGAATCTTTCTTGGATACACTAGTAGAAGGATTTATTCCTTCCTTATTTATTTCAGGAGGTTCTAACTTGTTCTCTAGAGGTGCTCTACGTCAAGAACGTTTAAATCAAGCACGTTGGAACATTGCAAACAACCCAGAAAAGTATAAGCAAGTTATTGCTAATCAAGTACAACAGGGCAAGCTAACTAAAGAAGAAGGCCTAAAGAGAACAGCAGCTGTAGATAATCTAGGTAGAAGACTAGAATCTATGACTGAGATTAATCATATCAAGAGTCTTACTAACCTACTTGATGACAAGGAAGCACAGTACAACTACTTCACTAGTCTGTTGAAAAAAGAAGACTTTTTGCTTGTCGATACTACACAACTTAGTGAAGATCAGTTAAAAGAGTACCAGACATCTTTAGATAAAGTCGACAAAGATATCATAAATACCAAATCTCTTACTGATAAGTATGCAGGATTAGAGGAGTCAGATAAGAGAGAAATTATAAGTAAGCTGTTTAATAGCCAAGCTAAAGCAGCAGAAAGTACAGATACTAGTATAGAGTCTTTGTTGGGTATTGCAGCTCAAACTAGACAGTCTCTATTAAGTCTCCCTGTATCTGATCCTAGGTATGAATTCGTAGCTGCAGAATACAAGAAGTTCCAAGATAGAGTAGATTCCAGTTTGTCTACAAGGATTCAAAACTTTACACAAGTATTAGAAAACAATCCTGAACAATTAACTTCATTAGAACTTGCAGTTGCTTTAAATACTTATTTGCCTGCAATAGAAAGATTAAATACTACAACAGCAGAAACTCCTTCCATTCCTACCCCACTGGCAGAAAATCTTCAGCCTCTTCCACAGAATGCGCCTGAGTTGATTCAAGCTGTGAGAGACGAACTTCTTACTAGAGAAGTTCTTAACGAAGAGGACTTTTTAAGAGAAGTCAATAGAAACCTACAAAACCCAGAGACTAAGTCTATTCAAGGGTATCAAATTGCTATAGCAGAACTTTCTCCAGAAGAACTCACTTCAGGAAAATTAAATGAAGAAGAACATAGTCACTTATCGGCTGCTCAAAGACTTATTCTTGCAACTAGACTTGAAGATCATGTAGAGGAAAAGAAAGCTAATCCAGAACAACCTACATCACTCGAAGAAAAAAGAGATAGAGTATTAAACGAACTTTACAATAATCTAATAGGAGAGCAAGACGAACAAACAAAAAGAAACTCTATTATAGATTTAAATAAAAGAGCAATTGAGTCTGCTCCTGAAGCTCCTGTAGTAAATAACTTTAGCCCTCAAGCACAAGAAGCACCTACTCCTAGTCAGAAACCTATTCCTGGAAAAGTACTAGACGTAGACCAAGATGTATTTGATGAGTATGCTTTGCTTTTGTCTGACCTTAATGAGTTAGTATCTAATCCAGATGCAGACATTGATGAGGTTAAAGGACAAGTATCTGAATTGATTAAGGGTGCCCTTAGGAATCTAGACAATCTAGAAAACTTAAATCAAGTTAGAAGTGCTCTTTTAGGTCTTTATCCTGATGATGCTCAAAGTATCGAAGATACGTTTGCAAAAGCGTCTGAAGGTATTGTTGATGTAAGCGGACTTACTTTTGTTACAGGTAAGAGAAAAGAATTTGTACAAGGCGTAATCGCTAAGTTAGTTTCTCAAAATCAAGTATCGCAGACAGCTACTCCAGCAGATGTAGTGAGTGTACCTGCAACAGAAGAGGTAATAGAAGAAGCACCTGAGTTAATTTCAGACAGTGTAGTTGAGTCAGATAACTACGAGTCTGCTCAAGAAACTAAAGCTAAAGAGGACAAAGAATTTACTATCAAGGGAGAACGTGGCTTGCACATAGTTACAATCACTACTAATAGAGATAATCAGACTATCCAAGATCCTGCAGCTCTTTTAATAGATAACATAGTAACTGTTTATTCTGAAGATACTCGTTCAAACAAAACAACAGATCTGAATCTTCGTATACAATCTGTAATGGGTATCTATGAGTTTATCTTTGATGCTCCCAAGGTAGAGAGACTTAAAGCATTTAAAGAAAAATCTTCTTTAACCGAGGAGGAAAAGACTGAGTTGGTTTCTCTCTTAACTGTTAACGGAGTACCTATTCATAATCAGCCTTTCATGAATCACGTTAAAGAGAATCCTTCAAAGATTGGTTCTGGTATCTCTAGTGTATTTGTTAATTCAAACGGAGATTTAGTTAGATTTACTAAGTTAGGTAAGCCATCTAAGGCTAAGACTTCTTTGATTTCTGTTCCTGTTCTTCCTAATAAAAATGTAAGTCCAGAAATGGCTTCTGTACGCAAGCAAGCAACAGAAGGTAAGATTATAGTATCATCTATAAACGGAGTAGTATCTGGATATGGTTGGGGTGCTCAAGATGCTCGTCCTTTAGCAAAAGCTGTAGGAGAAAAAATCTACGTGCACACAGATCCTATTTCTAGAACTCTTACAGGAGCACAAAAAAATTATGTGTTAAATCCTGGAAGTGTGCACATCGTAAAAGATGGAGCACGTAACCCTTACACAGGTGTCAGTATTCCTACTAACGGTAATACTGTACAGGCCCTTGTAAACGCTTTTAACGATGGTACTTTACCTCAGACTCTAAGTGAGTCTATCAGAACAGATGCTGCTACCTTCCTAGATTACATGAGTCAGCAGGTTAACTCTACTTTTGTAAAAACTACAGAGGGTGGTGCTAAGAGTGGTATGCGTTTCTTCAAGAAAGCTAACCTTTATCTTACTGCAACTTCTGGAAATAGAATAGTTGTTGAGTATCCAGTAGAAGGTAAAGACAAAAAGAAATACATCAAGCCTTCTAAAAATCAACAAGAAGACTTGCTTAAGATAGGAGAGTCTTCTTATAAGCTAGTTAGTGCTAGATTAGTAGAACAGAATGCTCCTTATACAGCATTAGTTGTTAAAGAATCTGGAGAAGTAGTTACTAAAAACCACAACACATACTCAGACTTCGTTAAGAGCCCTGAGTTTGGTGCTACTTTTGTTAGAGAAGAAAACAGAACTCTATCATTTAGTCCAGACTATAGAGTTATTGATCCTAATGTATCTGATGTAGTTGATGCTACTAATGATAATCTTCCTGTTCAACCTGCTGCTACACAACCTATAGATGCTAAAGCTGATATAGAAAGAAGAAGACAAGAGGAGTTAAGCAAAGGTATTAATGAATTTAAACAAGCAAAAAACAAAGAAGAACTTACAAATGCTGTTAAAGATTGGATTGGGAAAGACCCTTATGATACTGGGTTTGTTTTTTTAAATGTTAGAGCTGCTCTTACTTCACCAGGCGGTTTTGAGAAAGGTAAAGAAATGTTATATGAAAATCATATAAAACCTCTTGAAAAATTGTATAACGATAAGATCAACGCTAAATACGATGCAGAACTAGCTGCTTTAGAACAACCTGTTGCACCTACAACTTCTAAGATTGATCGTTTACGTAGTAAGTTAAACAATCTTAATACGGGTGAAGATCGTGTAGAATTTAATAGGAACAAGACCTTAAGAAATAACATTACCAAGAAGCAAAATGAAGCTGCTAAGAACTGGGTAGCTAATCATCCTATTTTCAAGAACACTCCTTTTATCTTTGATAACACTATCAATCATCCTGAAGCTTATGCTGTATGGTCTAAGGCAGGTATTTTCTTGTTTGAGGGAGCTAACTATGCAGAAGCTTACCATGAAGCATGGCATGAATTCTCTCAGTTGTATTTAACTCCTGAGCAGAAGGCAGCTTTGTATGCAGAAGCAAGAAGCATCTATGGAGATTTGTCTTTTGTAGAACTAGAAGAAAAACTTGCAGAAGACTTTAGAGCTTATGCTTTAAGCGAAGGTAAGGTTCTTCCAGCATCTATTGCAGAAGCTAAAGAATCTAAATCCATCTTTAAACAAATCTGGGACTTTATTTCTAATTTGTTCTCTGATAAGAAGACAGTTGATCATTACTTCTCTCGCTTGTATAAGGGTAACTTGACTCAATTCAAACGTAAAGAAGCTAACCAGTACTTTATTCAATTGTTCTCTGGCAAGTACGTATACGAGGATGAGGCAGGAAACATAACTTCTTTGTCTTACAAAGACTCTAAGGCTTTCTTGGATGACTTAGATAGTATTTATGTTTATTTGGCTAACAACATGTTTGCTAGTCAAAATGCTACGCTTATCAACGTACTTTCTAGTCCAGTAGCAGCAAACAAAACTTACAGTTACTTAGCTAAGAGTCTACTAGATGATCATGACTCCCTAGTAGAGCAGTATAATAAAAACAACGATGAGTCACTTCTTCCTACTATCGAGAACTTAAGAAAGATTCTAGAAGACTTTGATAACGTTGCACAGTTCCATAAAACTAACTCTAGCTTATTTAGTGACAACATTAGAAAGCAGTTGGTTTCTGAACAGATTGTTTCTATAGAACAAGCTAACGTAGAGTTTGCTACTTTTGAGGCTAGTGTGAATGAAATGTCTCAGAAGCAGATTGCTTCACAGACTTTAATTAATGCTCTTAAAACGCTTCCTAGATACGAAAACGGAGAGATTGTATTGCATCCTGTGTACAGTGTACCTAAACTCAGTGACTTTAATACAAACTGGAACATCCTACAACGTAGGTTGTCAGGCAGTAACTCTTACCAAGATCTTTATTCTAGATTACAAGGGGTAGTAGAAGAGTATCCTCAGTTCCAACAATTTATAAGTTATCTTCCTTCTCCCACTGAGAGCATTGATAAGGGAAGTTCGCTTAACTTTAAGAATGAGTTCTACAAAATCTTTAGTATGCCTTATATCGAAGGATACACTACAGACATTAAGAGAAACGAAGAAGGAGAAATTGTTGAAGCAAAAGTATTCCAAGCACAATCCTTGGATGCTATTAACCTACGTAACAAGTTTGACACAGACTTCTCTTTAAGTCCTAGTGCTTACTCTAATAGAAATAACACTACAGGTACTTTCTACCTAGATACAGATAAGTACTTTGCTACATTCCCAGGTGTTCCTACTGCTCCAAAAGATGAAGAAGAGTTTGCTGAGTATAACTTAAGTCTTTTGGAAATGTTGAAGCCTTTAGGTTTCAATCTAAGTCCTAATGCAGAAGAGTTATTCGTTAAGGAGAATGCTGAGATACAAGAAAGAGTAGTTAACTTAATCTATAATAAACTTAAGTCTCTGTCTCAGACTCAGGCTTACATTATGGAGCCATTGAGTGATCTTTCTTCCGATCACGTAAATGCAGAAGGTGTTAAGGTAGCAGGAGAAAGTGGTAATGTAAGTTCTGTTATTCAATATGAAGTAGAAGCTAATCCTCAGTATGTAAATGATATGAGATACAATGCTGTTAACAAACAGATTTGGTCTATCAATCAACATACATTTATGAGTAAGACTTTAAATGTCTTGAATGACGGTAAATTGTATCCTACACTTGATGAAGTTTATGCTGAGTTGCCTCACTTAAATCCACAGAACAACCCTAATGCTAAGTCTTCTTTTGTTTTATCTTACTTGTTTAACGAATCAGGTAAAAGAAGAACAGACAAATACCAAGGCATTGAAGTACCTCGTAAAGTAGAGTTGGGTAACTTACTTGGTATCAAAGATATCGAAGGTGAGAAGACTATCGACTCTAACGAAGCACAAAAACACTACTCAGATATTATCGGATTAACTAAAGCAGGAATCGAAGAGATTAACCGCTTAAGTGGTAAGTCTACTACAAGGGGCCTAGTATTTGATAGGAAGCTTAGAAACTACTTAGGATTGTTGCCAGCTAATAACCAAGCTGATCCATTTATATTGAGTGGTGCTAACCAAGTTCCTTACGATTTATTTGTAAGTAGAATTGTGCCTTTGATTGAAGCTGAGGTTCAGGTTACTGCTAAAGGTTCTGATAAGTTTAAGATTGATGCTTATGATACTGATGGAAGTCCAAAGCTTACTTACTTCCACAAGATCTTCACTCCAGAACAGAGGATTGCTTTATTTAGTGCATTCAAGAGTCCTGCATCTAATATGTCTTTACAAGATGTATTTGAGTCTATCAATGGAAACAGAGATATCTATACTAGATTTGGACAGTACATTAATTCTCAGGCTAACAAATCTAAAATTATATTAGGTGTGGCTTATAATCTACCTGACTCAGAACTTATGAAGTATCACTTCTTTTCTGCTGTTGGAAGAATAGAACAACATAAAATCTTCTTTGGTCATCCTTACTATTACAAGAATCCTAAGGACATTGAGAAGCGTCTGAGTGCATGGAATGCATTTGGTTCTTATGCTACTATTGATCCACAGAACATGGAGTACTTGGAATCAGGTCAATCTGGCTTAAGTGTTAACTCTGGAAGAGATGCACTTCACAACTACGCTCAACAAAATAACATTAAGGTAAATCCAAACAGAGCTAATATTGATCAAATATCTTACATAGTTCTTAAGGACGAAGCTGTTAAATCTGCTACTGCTTCCAAGAGTAAGTCATACGGAGAAAGTAAAGACGCTTACACAAGCGATAAAAGTTCTGCTAAACAAGATGCTGCGGCTTTCTGTACTATAGATTTCTTCCGTAAGTTTTATTCTATTTCTACTGGAGTAACTCCAGAGATGATGGAAGAGTTTAAGAGACAGGACGACATCTATAAAAAGTACCTAGAGTTACAGACTGCTCCTGATTATGCAGAAGACACAATCAGAGAAGAACTAGAGGCTTTGCTTAATAAGAAAGCTACCTATAACTTTACTATTAAAAAGTTACAGTACTCTGGACATAATAAAATAGAAAGCGGAGAGTCAGTACCTGTATTCCACAAGTACTCTATGAAGCCTATCCTACCTTCTGAGATGGTAGATAATCCAGAACTCGCTTCTATCCTACAAAAGTTACATGCTTCTTCTGCAGACTATGCAGTATTTACTTCAGGTACTAAGATTTCTGAGACAGTAGCTCCAGTAAGTTTGTTTGATAGTAAAGGTAAAGTTAAGTCACAAGCTGTTCCTACAGGAGTAGTGGATCTTAAGTATCTTAAAGAACAAGTATTGATTGAGAACAAAGAAGACTTTAACAGTATCTTTAGTACTCAGTTCCGTAAACTTGTCTACAAAGACGCTACTACAGAGTCTGAGTTGGCTGCATACCAAGAGTATAAGTCAATCATTGAGAACCTTACTAACTTCGATAAACTTAACTTTGTAGAGCAATTACAAGATAAAGAGAAGTTAGTTGAATTCTTAATAAAAGAAATCTCCAAGAAGAATGCAGCTGAGTCTACAAAAGACTTACTACAGTTGAAGACTGATAACACTCTTATGTACACCTTAGATAGTATGATTGATCGTACTATTATGGAAAGTGCAATTGTTGCCAGTGTTAAGAATCAAATCATACGTCAGAAAGTTCCTGGAGCACAGCGAGTACAGTATCCTGTATCTTTGATTCGTCCAAACAGAAAACTTGCTTACTATGATGTTAAGTCATCTGCAGATGGAAGTACAATCAGAAAAGCAGAAACTATCGTTTCTTTCTCTAAAGGTTACTACCCCTTGTTGAATCTTTTGTCTCCTATAGACAATCAACCTATTGGGGAACTTAATGCAAATGGTACTCCTGTAAATCCTTACACAGCTCTTACAAGGCTTAACGAAGCATTAAAAGACGTTCAGTTTAGAAATACTTATGCTTCTCAGTTGTCTATGGTTGCTATTCGTATTCCTGGTCAGGGATACAACTCTATGGAAAACTTTGAGGTAGTAGAGTTCTTACCTGAGGAAAGTGGAGAAATCATTTTGGTTCCTGATGAAATGGTAATTAAGTCTGGATCAGATTACGATATTGATAAACTGTTCTGTTACGATCCTTCTATCAATAATGATGGAAGCATGTTAGTAGACAGAGTAAGTACTCCAGAAGACTTAATAGTTAGAAAGAAAGAGTTGCTTGCTGACCTAAAAGAAACTAGAGAGCTTAAAAGACAATACACTGAAGAGAAAAAAGAACTTCTAGATGAGTTGGGAAATATCCTTACTACTAATGGTTTTGATGCTAGCAGTCGCTTACGTAGTCTTTACCAAGAACTTAAGTCTCTTAAAGGAGTATCAGAAGGAGAATTGATGGATGCAGGTGTAACAGAAGGTGACTTGGAAACACTTCGTAAGAAATTCTCTGGAGAACTTGTTCCTGAAAAACAACAAAAGTCTGCAGAGACTATTAATAAGATAAGAAGAATCAAGAACGTTTTACGTACTGCTTCTGAAAAAGAACTGTCTAGTAGCTTAGCAGACCTAAGTGAGTGGATTGGTGACCTAGTAAAAGACGAAAAATCTTTGTTACAAGATCTTAAGAATCTTAGAAACGGCTACACCAATGCTTTGCTTTTGAATATCTCTAATCGTTTAAGTCAACCAGAGATTTTCGAAGCTTTGATTACTCCTAACACCATTGAGACAATTGACAAAGCAGTTAAAGAATTTGGAACTAGTTCAGATTCTACTACTGCAAGTCTTACTAACTTAATTAATCCTATTTATCAGTTGTATGTATTCTCTCTGAATACTTATAAGACTGCTTTGGGTACTGACGCTAAGAATAACGTATTCCATTCTTTGCTTCAAAAGACTACTTTCTACAGAGAAGATGAGCAGGGAGTTAGAAGATACTTGCTAGAGTCTAATCGTACTGCTGATGGATACATTGATTTCAGTAGAGTTAACAATGTAGATGGTACACGTATCTCTAGAATGTCTGGAGAGACAATCAGTGCACACGTAGATATTGAAAAGAATGATGGTATTGCTTTGATTGGTCTGAACAACTTGATTACTCCTGTAGTAAACTATGTTTTGATGGCTGGTACAAGATTCAATGACATTGTAAACTTAATTAATAAGCCTACTGTAATTGATGGTAAGAAGTTCCGTTCTTCTATTCTAGATTACTCTAAGGGTAAGTCACTCGAAGATATTCTTGAGACTATATTGGAAAGAGTTCCTGAGGATAGTCTAGCGGCTACTTTGATTAATAATTCTAGAAATAAATATGGTGCAATTAGTCGTAGCAAGTTTATCTTTAACGTATATAAACAAATGTATGCTAAGACGACTCAAGAAACAGCTCGTGGAGAGTTGTTGAGTAGAGAAGAACCTTTGTTTGATGTTAGACGTTTGGCTGTATTCTTGGAGTTGGAAGACCAAACAAGAGACTTAGCTACAATTTCTTTGGCTGTAGATTACGATACATTCTCACCACAAAACTTTGAGTCTTTCCGTTCTGCTTCTTTGGAACTTATTCCTTACTTAAAGGAAGGTGGAGAGAAGAGTGCAATATTCAACAGACAAGGTTTGTTAGATGTAATAGGAAACACTGTAGTGTCTCCTTTTCAAGTGCAACAAGATGTATTGGATAAGTTTGTTGAGGTATTCCCTATCTCTGCTAACCCAAAAATCACAAACAAAATATTAAAACAGTTTGCTATTGCTAAAGAAACTAATCGTAGACTTGACTATGATCGTTATTCTAGAGTGTTTAAGAATGATTTGTTGTATGCTTTGTTCTTGAACAACGTACCTCAAGCAGGTATGTTTGAACAGTTCTTGGACAAGAGGAATCCTGGAAACATAGGTTCTTTGTATACAAACCTCAAAGCTAGACTTGCTCAAAGAGGAATCACTGCTGAAAACGATATCTTTGGTTTGGTAGCTATTAACTCTGATATCAATTCTACATTTATAAGAACAGGATTAAAACAGACTGAGTTAGAGTTCTCTGTAGATATCTACAAAGAGGAGTTTGAAAAAGGCTTTAACTGGTCTCACCCTTCTCTAGATCCTACTAATGCATCTGATGCAGAGTTGATAGCAGATATGCAAGGATTCTTTAAAGCATTTGCTTATGCAGGTATCTTGGGTACACAGCTTAATAAGAAGTTTGACTCTTACTTGCCTTTGATTCCTGAGTCTATCTATACATTCCCTATGTCTTCTGTAATTCCTGAATTCATTTCACGTAACGAAGCAGCGTTGGAGGAGGATAATTCAAAGTTTATGAATGATTTTACAACTCGCTTTAGAGAGAATCATCCAGAGTTGTACGGTAGTAAGAATATTCCTGTTACTTTAAACTATTACAAAGACTACAACTTGTCTAGGGATAATATGATAGATCTTACTACTATTTCACAATCTGAACTTACTCTTAAATATAGTGAATCTGCCCAAGCATCTACTAATCTTACTCCGAAAGGAACAGAAGTTAAAGGAGGAATCTACGTAAATCAATCTGCTCTTAGTCAGGAAGAACAATTAGAATTATTTAATTATTTAAAACCTTTCTTAGAGGAACAAGCAGCTAAAACAAACAAAGGAAAATCTGCTAGTAAGATGATCGGACTAGGTTTAAGATGGGATTATAAGTCTAATAATCCTGGAAAAAAATCTGTGAGCATTCCAGACGTTATTAATCCTTTAAATAAAACTAAGTACGGTTACTACACTACTTCTATAAATGATCAACCCTTGGCACCTATTACTTCTCGCTTCAGAGAATTGATGCAAAAGGCTTCAGGTGTGGACATGACCAATTATGACGGTGCTATCATTAACCTTTATGAAGAAAACACTTTTATTAGTTCTCATAATGATGTAGATGAGAGTAGGTCAGCAATTAACTATCCTGTTATTGGCGTAAATCTTGGGGGTACAGGTAATTTCTCTATTGAGTCTAGGGATGGAAGTCCTAAACAACTTGATCTTAAATCGGGTACTGCATATGTATTTGGAGTAAACGGAGTAAATAGAGAAGTTTTCCATAGAACCCTGCCTAAACCTCAAGATAGTTTCTTGCCTGAACTGACTACTAGACTAGATGGAAAAACCTATGAACCAGGTTCTTACAGAGTCACTATAACTATGAGACGTGTAATGCCGTTGGTAGAGGGTATGACTATAAATCCTCTCGATGTAGTTACCCAAATAACTAATGTTCCTAAACAATCAACTATTAACTTTGAGGAAGAGAATCAGTTGTTCTTGGATGAGTCTTTTGCTAAACTCCGTGAGATTAATAATAATCTAAGTAAAAATTGCTAATTAAGTTATATTTGTATTAACCATGTTTTGTCCTAACCTATCAGACCCAACTATAAAGGCTCAATTTGAGAAACTTCAATCTATAGTCCCAGAGTATGCTTACTATCTCTGGGACAAGTATCAGGGAGAAGTACCTGCTAAATATTACAACTTGCCTAAGTCAACCATTAAGGAGGGAGTAGAGGAGTTGTTTGTCACCGATCCTAAGTTAGCTAATCAAGTATATGAAGCTTTAGGGTTTAATACTAGATTAAAGGTTTCTTTAGGAAAAGAGCTTCAGTACAAAGATGCGTATGTATCAGAAAGTAGATTAAAAGATTTTAAACAATACGAAGTATTGGATGAAAATAACAATCCTATAGGAAATGTTGTTATTGAATATAGGGGAGATAAATCTGTTATACTACACCCTAAATTAAGTATTACTAGTAAAGGATATGGTAAAGATTTATATAAATTAATTTCAAGTAAATTTAATGTAGAGATCCAAGAGTGGAGTGAGGGAACTATTGATAATTCAAACTCTGCAAAAAAAATGTGGGACTCTTTGGAAAAAGAAGGAGTTGCTAAGAGGATGATTGATATAGAACAAGGAGATAACTTTAGAGTTTTAAATTATAGTAATCAAATACCCCCTCAACAGAAACAACAAGCTATACAACAATACTCTGCATACTTAGATACTATCTTTCCAGATAGTAAAGTAAAGGATATTGTTTATCATGGTACTGATAAAGGAAAAGATATTCTAAAGAATGGATTTACTAAAAATACAAAAGGTTATCAGCAAAGATTAGTGGGTAATAATGTGTCTGGTTTTTATTTTGCAAAAAATAAAAATGTTGCTAATCAATATAGAGAAGACAGGGATGATGATTATAAGAGTATTAGAAGTCAAAACGGGGCTTTAAATTTATTATTATATATTGCTGATCGGTATGGAAAAACACCCGAGACTATTACTATTAATGACTATACATCAGGTTTAGATGATGTTTCTTTTTTTGGGTGGCAATTTATAACAAACGGAACACATCCTACAGGTGTTACTTCTGATAACATTAAGAGTAAGTTGACATATGCATTAGCTAATGCTGTTGAGTATTCGATTGAAGTTGAACCTGATACTTTTCAAACTTTTAGAAGTGTTCCATTAGAAGATAATCTTAGGTACTCACCAGCAACTCTCTATACACTAGTAAATATAAGAAAACCTTTAGAGGTAAATAAAGGGGGTAGTGTCAAGAAATTTTCAGATGTATTTTCCGAAGCAAAAAATAAAATTAAAAATGAAGATGGAGTTATTGCGTATAATGTAGATGATAATACTAAAAATGCTTTTGCTGCAGGCACTTCAGCTTATGGGGACGAAGTAGTTGTATTTGAACCAGAACAAATCCATATACTAGGAAACAAACAAGACATAGCAGGATTTAAAAAGTTTGTAGCTAGTAATGTAATGCCTACTACTATGTTTAGCAGAAAGGATGCAAAGTTTGTATCTGACAGAGCTATACGACTAGAGAGGCAACTAGACTTCTTAAAGCAAGTTCAACAAGATCCAGAGTATTGGAAACTTACTTTCCCTGAAAAGAGAGCTTATGTTTCCACTAAGCATTTTAATGAGGTTGTAGAACTAGTAGGAGGTAGAAACTCTGTTAATGTGGTAGGTAATAGATTTTATCTTAGTACAACTCGTAATGTTCGTACATCTGATGCAGTGTATAGATATGCTCACAGCTTAGCACACTCTATCAATCAGATGTTTCCTTTTGTATCAAGTAACTCTCCAGCTAACGTAAGACAGGCTTATGATGGTACTACCTACGTAGAGTTTGACTTAAGCGGTAGATATGCTACTCCTCTATTAGAGGCAGTAGAGACCATAGACGAAGAAGAGATGAGAGCTGAGATGGAGTTGTTTGACATACAAGAGAACTTAACTAAAGAACAACTAGGGTTGTTTGAGAAGTTAGAATCTGCAAATGAACTCTTAATAGATGCAGAAGGACTTCCTTACAGTGGGATTATGTTCCACAAGAGTTTGTCTTTACTTCAGTCCTTGAAAAGACCAAACATCGCAAAGCATACAAAACTACTTAATAAACTTGTAGAGAGATTCCCTGGAGTAACTTGGGCTTGGAATAACCAAATAGCTGAGGCAGGAAGAGTAAATCTTGCTACAGGTCAGATTGAAATAAATCCAGACCTAATAGATGACGAGACCCCTTGGCATGAGTTTGGGCACTTTGTAGTTAGAGGAATTAGAGAATCTAATCCTGAACTATTCGAAGAACTTAAGAAAGAGATTCAAAGACTACATGACTCCTCTCCTACTTCATCTGCTTACTTTGCAGTAGAGTCTATGTATCCTGAGTATGCAAACACAGATTCATTTTGGGAAGAAGCTATTGTAACAGAGTTAGGAAGACAGTCTGCTAAGAAAGAAAACAGAAATCTATTTGAGAAAGTACTAGATTGGTTTAAGTCATTCGTTAAAGGATTTAACCCTAAAGCAACTAAGATAAACACTATGTCTAATTTAGTGGACTCTTTAGTTGATCCTAATACCATATTTGAGTTTGTTCCTGATAATAATTCAGTTGCGGAATACATGTTCCAACGAATTCTTAATCCAGAACTAGTAGATTCCCTTACTCAGTATGTGCGTCCTACAGAGAATGCACCATTTGAGTTTCAGACTTATGCAGAAAAGATTCAAGTAATATCTTCAGCAATTTCTGATTCAGAGTTTAAAAGAATCCTAGACACCAACAGATACCTAAAAAGAGGAGGAGAGTCTCTACAGCGTGCTCTAACAGCTATTAAAGAGATTAAGCCTGTACTTACTAAAGAAGATGTAGCTTCTTCTGTCTTAGAGTTAGCAGATTACTTCCAGTATACTTCTATTTACTTACAAGGTCTTGTTCGTCACTTAAGTTTAATTGAGAAAGACGACTCTATTCCTTCTGGAAAGAAACTAGGGGATATACATAGGGCTTATCGTCAAGCATTGGCTATAGAAAAACATGTAAGAAAGATCTCAGAACTATTTGATGTTAGTGACTTAGAGCAACTTAACAGAGGTGTAGTAGCTAAGAATCCTTTCTTAAAGAATCTTTCTTGGGTTAACGCTGCTATATCTAGTATCAAGGATAGTCACAAGAGAAGGATTGTTACTCCTGTAGTAAACGAGTTACAAGAAACTTTTGCTGAACAAAATAAAAGTATTGAGGCATCTTTTAACGATCAAATTAACAAACTAAAGACTCGCACACAGACTCCCGCTATTGCTAAGAGAATAAAAGCACTTGAAAAAGAAAGAGATGAAAGTCTATTGACCCCTGAAAACATACAGAGGTTCTTAACAAACCCTGACTCTCCTTTCTATCTTGCTTTTGACTCTGCAGTATCTACTAAGTCTGCAGGTGTACAATTAATTGCACAGTATATAAGAGGCGTAAATAACGAATTCCAAGAGAACATAAAGCCTGTAGCTAGAGACTTCCAAGACTTGATGGATGAAGTAGCAAAAGAGGGTTCTGGATTCTTGGGAGCTGTTATCAGGACAAAAGACTTCTTTAAGCCTTACTATCGTGAGACTGTATTGTTTGAGGTAGTAGATGGTAAACTTGTAAAAGATAAAAAAGTCCTTTCCCTAAATACTAAAGTAAAGACAATAGAACTTCGTAACAGAATTACCGAGTTAAAGTATGCTATAGAATACGGAGAGACAGAAGAAATTCGTAATGCTGCCGAAGAAGATCTTCGTAAGTTCTATGAAGAGTATACAGAGCGTCCTTTCACTGATGAGTACTACGAAATACAAAAAGGCTTACCTGAGGACGTCAAAGCTTCTAGGAATAGAATATTCCAAGAGATGGCAGCAATCAGAGAGACTTTTGGTACAGGAGAAATAGATGAAGATACGATACTAGCGCTTAAGGAGAAAGAGAAAGAACTCTATGAGTTAGAAAGAATCTACGATGAGGCAGGAGAACTAAAGACTGGTAAAGCCTATGAGGATGCATTAGCTATCCAAAAGTGGAAAGAGAACAAAAGAAACAACTCTGTAGTTAGTTATACTTTAGATGAAGATACTAAGCTAGTATTTGATAAGATGCTTACAGATCAGAAAGCTCTTTTGCAAAAAGGACTTTCTTCTACTAATCCTGTTACTAGAAAAGCAGCACAAGATAACTATGATAGATGGGCTTCTGTTTACACAAGAACAGTATTTACTCAAGAGTTCTATGATACTAGACAAGATATTCTAGATGAGATTGCTGAAGTTCTTTCTGAAAGAGGATCAGTTCAAGACCTCTACTCTAATCTATTTAACTTGTTGTCTGGAACTAAGGATAGAAACGGTGTATACAATCCTACAGAAGTTACAGAAAGCCAAGTAAAAACAGCTAAGAAACTAGAAGAAGAGATTGAGGCTATCAAAGCTTTGCTTAAGAAAGACAGTCCTTTGTCTCAAGATAGTAAAGAAAAACTCTCTAGTCTTATTCAAGAACTACAAGAGTTACAGACTAACGTAAACTCTGAATATTATACTTCAGCTGTAAAGTATCAGTTAGATAGTATTAGAACTCAAGTTACTACAGAGAATCCTGACTTATCTTCTGAGTCTATAGAGGCACTTGTAAATGTTAGATATAAAAACTCTTCTTGGTACAAAGACAATCATATAGCTAAGTTCCGTTATGATGCAGATTTAAAATCTGTTATAGAAGTAGAGGAACCTTTGTTTATGTGGAGAGTAACTAGGCCCAAAGATCCTAAGTACATCCAAAGCGATGCTCCTTCATTCATGTGGTATAAGGCAGTAGTTAATCCTGCATTTAAAAACAATAACTACAAGCCAGGAGAAGTTACCTTCAAAGATGTTACAGGTGGAGACTATTACAATAGTTCTTACGATACATTAACTCCTAAGAAGAGAGAACTTCTTGAGAGAATGAAAGAACTGCACTATAGAAGTCAAGAGGGGCTATACCAAAAAGATAAACTAGGTGACTTGATTCCTGGTATGAGAAAAACCACAGGAGAATTCTTAGATATAGTTAACTTAAAGGCAAACATAATCAAGCAGTTCTTTAAAAATATCTCAAACTTTTTCTCTGGAGACAGAGATAGCTTTTCAGATGAAGAAGAGATCTACGGTATTGCACAACAGACAGACGCTTTTGGCGATCCTGTTGTAAGAGATTCTCGTAGGTTGTTTAATCGTTATGCACGTACTCTTCCTATAGAAGAACAGTCTTATGATATTATGACTGCTATGGCTTCTTACGCTACTTCCTCTGAAAGATTTAAAGTAATGCGTAAGTACCAGTCTACCATTCTTACTATGGAAGAAGTATTGAGTAGTGTTAAAACAGACTCTCGTGCAGCTAACGTAGTTAGGGACTTAGTAGATAGAGAACTCTATGGAAAAACCTTAGAGGACAATTATAAGATTGCTGGAACTAGAAACCTTGAGACAGTTACCCTAAGGAGAGCCAATAGTATTATCTCAGGAGTAGGAAGACTAGCAGGATTCAAAACTTTAGGTTTTAATATTATTAGTATTCCTCAGAACTGGGTCAGTGGTCATATTAAGATCTTATCTCAGTTAGGTTTTTATCAGATTGGCTACAAAGATTTGATGCTTGCTTATTCAGACAGTTTAGGCATAGCTAAAGAATTCTACGCTACCTACAATCAGTTTGGTGCTAAGAGTTACAAAGTATCTTTAGTAGATTTCTTTACAGGAACTCAATCAGTAGCTAACCAAGCAAGTGAACTTAACAATAAAGGAATAGCTAAGTATGGTAAAGTCTGGAAAACTGTATCAACTTTAAGAGACTTCACTGAATTTGATGTTGCAGCTGTAACTACATACGCTTTCTTAAATAAGTATAGAGTACCTGTTAAGGGAACTAATAGAACTATTCCTTTAAAAGATGCGTTTGAATTAAAAGATGGTATTATTCAACCTAGAGAAGATGTAGATATCGACTCTAACTTCATTCAATCTATTAGAAGATCTGTTCAGTTAGCAAACGAAAGAGCACAAGGTGTGTATGCAACTGATGCTCAGCCTACTGCAGTTAAGCATGCTTGGTTCAGAGCTGTTCTTTTCTTGAAGAAGTGGGTTATTCCTGATCTTAAATCTACTTGGGGCTCTGAAACTATTCACTATGGGGCAGGTATTAAAACTTTAGGTTCTCATAGAGCTGCGCTTAGGTTCTTAAGAGACATTATTTATTACGACAAAGGTGCTGTTTATAATACTTGGAAGTTTTCTTCTGATGTAGAGAAAGCGGGTCTTAAACAGTTTGCAATTAGTTTAGGAGCTTATACTATGTTTGCTAATCTTATAGTACAAATGTCTCTTGCTTTAAATTGTGAAGAAGACTCAGAAGCAGATTGGAAAGACTATGTTTGTTTAGGACTCAAGCGTACAGCTAACGAAGTTGAAGGCGTATTTACTTTATGGGGTTTAAATGAGATGCTATTTACTTATGTAGCAGAACAAGCAAACGGTGTATCTATCTTTGAAAAAATTGGTTCGGCAGCATTAGGACCATTTAGTGTTTGGAAGAAGTTTATTACAGATGATGATCTTTACACAGATGAACCTTACTATCGTTACAGATCAAACTCTTCTAAAGTAGACTGGGATAAAACACATCCTATGCTTGCTGGAAGAATGGGACTTGGAGTATTAGGTATAGAATTTTTAGGATTAAAGGGAATGTTTGTTGGTCCTAAGTCTATAGAATTCCAAAACAGAGCCTTTAACGATTACTCGCCTAAAACTTATACTAAGGAACTTAAGACTAGATATACTAAAGAGCATGAGGGACTAGAGGTTATGCCTACTAGAACTCAGATTGGTCAAGAGAAGAAGTTGTATAAGACAGAATTGAAGAAACTTATGATGAAGATTAATCGTTACAAAGAGAGTGGTCAAGAAGTTCCGCAGTCTTTAAGAAATCAAGTGATAGGTCTTCGAGAGCAATTCAAAGAAAGAGTACAAAAGATTAAGTCTGGAGAACAAGAAAAAGGTGCTCCTTTTGCTTATCCTTTTATGAATATATTAGGAGATAGGAAAGGATTGGATGTCAGTGCAGAAGACTTTGAACTTGACGAAGAATAACTTGACTTTATTTTAAATAAAAGTATTTTTGTGTAAACGGACTTAGGTCGGACTTACAGTCGTAAAAGATAATATATATTATGGAAACTCATGACATTCTCAGAGAGCAATCAAAGAAACTTCGTCACATCGAAGGTCAACTTTGTTGCATCAATGCTAGCGTAACTGCGGAAGCAGGTATGAACGGTAGCAAGGTTATCTCAGGTACTTCTCCTGTTACAGGTAGCTTTCAGTACTTCGTAGTAAACGCATCTGCTGTAGTTACAGCAATCTTAGATCAAGATGGTAATAGTCTTATGACTACACTAGGTTTGTCTGGGATTACTCTAGCCCCAACAATGAAGATTAGCGTAGCTAAAGGAACAACTATCTCTTCTATAACACTTGCTTCAGGATCTATTATTGCTTACAACG
>Ga0102879_1000180_pt1 | contig 28785 bp, 23 predicted proteins | sample Colrivmet1548B02_FD_78187 | JGI IMG/M metagenome (GOLD analysis project Ga0102879, IMG submission 78187) | Estuarine microbial communities from the Columbia River estuary - metaG 1548B-02 | ecosystem: Environmental > Aquatic > Marine > Intertidal zone > Estuary | place: USA: Columbia River... | reverse complement strand
AATGCTATTTCTATAGCTGTAAAAAGATCTTCTTTTTCAAAGGGTTTTACCAGGTATCCGTTTGGAGTTACTTCCTTAGCTTTTGCAACAGTAGCCCTATCTGAATTAGCCGTAATAAAAATGAATGGAATATTCCTATTTTTCCTAATACACCCCCCTAATTCTATGCCTGTTTCAGTACCGGATAAAAAGATGTCTATCAATAATAGATGTATCTTTTTTTGACTTAAGATTTGCACAGCAGCATTGTAATCAGTGACAGATTCTACCTTATTATACCCTAATTTAGAAAGTAATCTAAGTACGCTGTCAACAACAACTAAATTGTCTTCTACTAGTAAAATTCTAAGATCATTGGACAAGAGCATAGCATCAGTTACGCTTATAAATTACAACAAATAATTAGAACCTATTAGAAAACATATGGACCACAAAAAAGTAAGCAAGGCTACTTTTTTAAGCTCTGGGTCTAATAATGAAGGTGAAGTAGTTTTAGAAACTTTAATCAGATGAAAAAGCAATGGTATAAAAACCAGTAGTGGCAATAGATTTAAACTACTTTCAAAAGAAAAATAGGCCGTTCCAAGACTGGCTAAAAAAGCCAAAAAAAAGAGCAACATATGGTATCTTTTTCCCCATTTATACCCAAGTTTAACCACCAAGGTATTCTTATCACTCAGGCGGTCGTTTTCATGATCCCTCAAATTATTGAGATTAAGAACAGAAACACTTAAAGAACCTATGACCAGAGCAGGGAATATATCTGATAAGGAAATATGAAGGGTGTATAAAAATTTACTTCCTAAAACAGAGAGTAATCCGAAAAATAAAAAAACAAATAAGTCTCCTAAACCTTTATAGCCGTATGCACTAGCCCCAACCGTATACCTAATTGCAGACCAAATACTAGCTATTCCCAAAACAAAAAACAACAAAAAATAAGGCCAGTTAGAAATACCGAATGAGACTGTTAGTAATAATAAAACTGAAAATACAGCCACTACTGATAAGAAAACTATGCCTCGTTTTAATTGAGATGCCGCTAAAAGTCCTGATTGTAAAACCCTTTTTGGGCCAATCCTTTGGTCATTATCTGTTCCTTTTAAACCATCACCGTAGTCATTAGCGAAGTTAGAAATCACTTGAAATAAAAGGGTACACCAGAGGGAAAGAACGCCTATGTAAATATTGAATACCTCTTCGCTTAGGGCTAAAGCGGCGCCTGCTATGATTCCAGAAAAGGATAAGGGGAGCGTTCTCAGTCTAGCTGCTTGCAACCATATTTTTAATGAATTAGCTTCAAAAGACATGCGTAATATTTAAGGCTTTAAGCTTCTAGAAGGTATATTCCTTCTGAGGTTATTTTAATGGTTCTGTTTTTATAAAGGGTCCCTATGGCTTTCTTAAAGACTTTTTTACTCATTTCTAAATAGGCTTTTATCTCTTCAGGAGCAGATTTATCGTGAAGGGGTAAAAATCCTTTGTGAGCATACAACAAATCCAATACTTGTTTTGCAGCCGGTTCTAATACTGCTACACCAAGGGGTTGTAAACTAATGTCTAGTTTAAAATCTTCTCTCTGTAACTTAACATAGGCAGTCATAGTGTCTCCAACTGAGATGGGTTTAAAGACTTCATTTTGGTATACCATGCCTTTGTGCTTATTTTCCACAATAACATCCCAGCCTAAATCTGATTGCCTTGTAACCAATACAGAAACTGCGTCTCCTTGCTCATATTTGGCCGTACTATTATCTAGAAACTTATCTAATTTATTGGATCCTACTAATCTGAAAGTAACTGGATCTAAATAACAATAAACCACATAAGATTGACCCGCTACCATTTTTGACCTTTGCTCCTTGAAAGGCACCAATAAGTGCTTCTCCAAACCCCATTGAAGAAATGCTCCAATAGCATTTACCTCCTCTACCCTCAAAAGCGCAAAGGAATTTCTTTCAATGTATGGAACCAGGTTTGTAGCTACAGGTCTTTCATCGTAATCTAAATAACAAAAAACAGACAATTTATCCCCTATTTCCCAATCCTGAGGAACATACTTATTGGGTAGTAAAATATCTGTGCCTTCATCATCTCCAAGAAACAAACCTACAGAAGTATCTCTTAGAATTTCTAATTCGTTGAATTTACCGAGTACAATCATAATGATATAAAACGCAAAAATACAGTTTAAAAAGCGGAAAGAAGTTTTTAGCGTACTTTTATTTTAGGACCTTATTAAGATTAATAATACGCTTTAAGGGTCTTAAAAAAGTTCATTAACACCCCTTCATTCTCTGTTCTAGGTGTTTTGATTTCCAATAGACTAGGCCCATTATTTCGCTGAAAAAATGCAGACAATTCACTAGAGAGACTTTCTTTGTTATGAGCGCTGTAATATTCCAATCCGTGCAAAGTACAAAGTGACTTTGCACTTAGGTCGTGAACAGTCTCAAAATAAGTCCTAAAATGCTCACTATCCGTCTTTCCTGGCAATACCCTAAAGATACCTCCCCCTTGATTATTAATCAAAATAATCTTAAAGTCTTTAGGGATGTATTTATTCCACAAACCATTGCTGTCATAGAAGAAACCCAAATCACCTGTAACCAAAGTAGTTTGCACTTGGGAAGTTACACCGGAACCTATGGCTGTAGCAGTGCTCCCATCAATTCCAGATGTCCCTCTATTGCAATAAACGGCTACAGAAGGTTTCACAGAAAACAATTGTGCATATCTAATGGTCGCACTATTGGCTAAATGCAATACCGACTTATTAGGTATGGCTTTGAGCAAATGATAGAACGCATAAAAATCGGAAAAAGGACAAGAGGCGGTATAGGTCTCAATATGCCCCTTATAAATATTTTTGTAGTGAAGTACACGTTTTTTTGGGCTGTCTATGCTCAGTGTTTCGAGAGAAATAGGCTTTTGAAGGGCTGGACCAAAAAAGGCATCGGCCGTAGGCCTAAAACAAGTGAAATGGGTAAAAAATGGATTCACAACAATCTCATTTTGTATCTGCCAATGCAATTTTGGGGTGTATTGATTCAAGAAATTCTTTATTTTTTTGGAAACTACTGCCCCTCCTATAGTCACCAAAAGATCTGGTGATAAGGCGGCCCCAATAGCTTGCGCGTCCAAGTGTGTTTCCATGGGGGCAATAATATTATCAATACTGTCAATAAATTCTGGATGGTGCACATTAGAGGTAGTCTCCGTAAAAACCAATACCCTAGGATCTTTAGAGAGCCATTGCACCAATTCATTGGACAAATAATCCAGTGCATTTGGGTACAACACACCTACAATAACCATAATTCGTTTTGCTCCCTCCCATTCCGCCTTTAATTTGGGGTCTGAGAGGGTTTTATTAACGGTTTTACTGTCTGTAATAGCCGCATTTTCCACAGTAGATTTAGGCACTAAAGCACCTTCTAATAATGGCGCTTCTTGGTATAAGGGCTCTTCAAAAGGGGTGTTTAAATGAATGGGTTTATTTGTGGATTTTAATTGATTAAACGCTGTGGCTAATAAAGCATTGTTTTTTTTGCTTACCGCTTCTTGAGACCACTGCAAAGCCTTGGGCATAAAGCGATTATAGCGTTCTGAAGCATGAGAGGCATCCTGAATTAATTGGGCAGAAAACACCACGTGCCTGCCATAAACACCTTCTTGTCTAATGGTTTGTCCATACCCCTTATCTATGAGATATGAGGGCCTATCAGCAGAAATTACGACCAGTGGAATCCCTGAATAATAGGCCTCAGAAACAGCGGGGTAATAATTTAATAAAGCACTCCCTGAGGTGCACACAAGCAGGGTAGGTTCCTGAGTTCTCTGTGCCATTCCCAAGGCAAAAAATCCAGCAGCACGCTCATCTACAATACTAAAACAGTTAAAAAAGGGATCGGCTAAAAAACTGATGGTCAAAGGTGCATTTCTAGATCCAGGAGAAATAACAACTCTAGAAATGCCCTGTGCTTTACAATGTAAAACAAGGCTTTGGGCTAAAGGAATACTAGAGTATTGCATAGGAACAAAAGTAAGCGCTAATCATTAGATTTAAAAAAATAGAGGTGGTATTAAATGACTTTTTTTATGGTTTGGGCTTTTAAAATGGTTTCCTCCCATTCTTTCTCTGGTTGGGAGCCTGAAGTAATGCCTGAACCTACATATACAATAGCAGTACCTGATTGATATTCCATACACCTTAAATTGACATATAAATCTGCTTCAATAGAATGTAAACCTTCAAAACCTATTGAAGCTTGGGCCAAATGGGCATGTACAAGCCCCAAGTAGCCCGCATAAAATTTGCGGTCTAAAGCTTCATTTTGCTGAATAAAATCTTGAGCTTGATCTCTAGGAAGGCCACAAATAGCTGGTGAAGGGTGTAAAGTTTCTATTAATTCTACCAGTGTTTTGTGGCCAATTTGAGTCACACTAATATCTGTTTTTAAATGAGATACTTGGGCGGCATTTACCTGGTAAGTATTATTTTTATTCACCTTAAGACCTGCAGCAGCGAGTCTATTCTCAATATCTTGGACAACCATTGCCTGCTCCTCTTGCTCTTTTAAAGTCCAATTTTCAGAGAATAAGGAAGTACTCGTGTCATCTCTTTTAATGGTTCCTGCCAAAGCAGCTGTTTGTAAGGTTTTGTTTTCTATTCGTAACAAACGCTCTGGAGTGGCCCCTATCCAAGTACCCAAAGCTGGGTGATGCCATAAATAACAAAAAGCACTGTCATAGCAAGCCAATAAATTCTCAAATATGGCTAAAGGGGTTTTGGCTGTTTCAAAAGAAGTAGCACGCGCCAATACCACTTTTTTAAACTGATTGCGCCCAATCTCATCCAATGCGCTTTGCACCAAATTCATATGGGACACTTTTAAAGCGTTGGAATGGTCAAGCACATTAGAACTCCCTCTTTTATCCGTCTCTAAAGGTGCTTTTTCTGGATTTATAGAAGAAATTATTGGGTCAAAAGTGGCGTTCATATAGCCCTCAGGCTTTAATAAATAAGGTGTTTTTTCATGAGAATATGTAGCCATAACAAAGCCAAACCTGGCTTCAGGCGTTACATAATGTAGTGCGTCCGTGTTTTGCCAGAGCAAGTGGACCTTATTTTCATCTGGGGACTTAAAAGCTACAAAAGGCAATCCTTTATTAAAAAAACCCGCTATATTTTCTAAAAGATCCTCTATTGCGTAGGTCATACTATCTAGTTTCGAGGCAGGGCAATAGTGGTTAGCTTGTTCACAGATATTAATTGGCCTGCGGCATCTGTAATTTTAATATCCCATAATTGCGTTGTTCTGCCTTTATGAAGCACTGTGGCCTTTGCATATACAAAACCAGAAGCAATGCTTTTAACGTGGTTTGCAGCAATTTCTATGCCCCTAACTTTATAGTTTTTAGCATCTAAAAATAAAAATGATGCCGCACTGCCTACACTCTCTGCTAATGCCACCATAGCCCCACCATGCAGCACCCCGTCTGGTTGGTGCACTTTTGGTCCCACTGGCATTTTAGCAGTTAAAAAATCTTCTCCAACGTCTACATAAGAAATCTCTAAGGTTTCCATTAAAGTATTGGGGCACCTGTCATTACAAGCTTTAAGAATGGCTTCTTTGTCCATGTTTTTTTTAGTAAAATTAAACAATAATAAAGGACTGACACAATTGTATATCTTTGATTTAAATAATATTTAAGTCCATGTCACTTTTAGAAAACAACTGGGTTCGATTAGATCCATTAAGCACAACGCATACTGACGCCCTTTGGGAGGTTGTTAAACACTTAAACATCTATAAATACGGTCCAAACGACCTGAGTACAAAAGATAAATTAGCCGCTTATATTACCCAGGCCTTAGAGAATGAAAAGATAGCTAAAGACATACCCTTTGCTGTGTTTAATAAGTTGTCTCAAAAATATGCTGGTTGTACCCGATTTGGATTAATAGATCCATACAATAAAACACTTCATATAGGTTGGACATGGTTGGCGACAGAGGTGCACGGAACTGGACTCAATACCGCACTAAAACACCTCATGCTTTCACATGCCTTTGGGCCCATGAAAATGCGAAAAGTAATTTTCAGGATAGACGCACTCAATATAAGATCCAGAAAAGCAGTGGAGAAACTTGGAGCTACATTAGAAGGTATACTTAAAGAAGACGTATTTGTAGCACACAAAAGAATTAGAGATACTTGCTGTTATGCCATATTTTCAAGAGACTATTCTTCAAAATAAACAATCTTTCTAGTGGTATAAGTATTGTCTGGCGTGGTAATTTTTTTGATCCAATTTTTAAATGGGCTCCCATCTAGCTGATACAGATTTTTCTTGGTTTGGCGCACTACTCCCCTTTCGAAAATTTGCTCAATGGGATGGTTATTACTATCGTACTTTGTCCTTACGGACGATGCCTTTTTTGGGACTAACAAAGCATCTTTTTCTATATAAATTGTGCTGTGAAGTTCAATCTCTAAACCTTTTTTATTAAACACACGCAGCTCCAAAGCGTTGGGTATTCCGTTGTCGAACTCTTTTGTTTTCAGCTGACTCAAAGTACCACCTGCTTTTAAAAATATAGAATCTATTTGCTTTAAAGGCACACTATCTAGCCAATACGCGGTAGATTTTTTGGTGCGTAAAGAGTCCCACTGATGGCTAATTAGAGTAATAAAACGTCCCTGTGTATTTGTTCTCACCACTCTGGTCAACTGTCCTATACTGTCATAACGATAATTAAATTGCGCTACAAAAGTCCTATCATAACCAATGATTTTCTCTTTGATTTTAAGTTGTGGTATGCTGTCATAACTATAAAAATTAGCCATTGAAGTGGTTTTGTCTAACACCCCATTGACATAGTTTTCTACCCTCCGTTCTACTAGCTTGGCTTTTTCATATTTGTAGTAGGTGGTCTCACTGTCATTTTCCCCAAAAACAGTAGCCGCTTCTACCAGCTGACCAGTTTTGTTAAACTGATATTGCTCTTGACCGTATTTAGTGAATACAAAACAAGATTTCACAGGACCTTTTAAATCAAAATCTGATCGATCATAAGTGATTATTTCTTGAGACCATCCCATTAAATGGGTGAAAAGAAACCCTGTAAATAGGGACATTCTAAAATGACATTGCATGCAGTAAAGGTAGCATATTCAACAAAAAAAAAGCAGCCTTTGGGCTGCCTTTTTATAGTGTATATTAAAAGTAATTATTTTACTTCTTCAAAATCTACATCTTCTACATTGTCTGCATCTGCAGCTGCATTAGGTTGAGATCCAGCTGCTCCAGCGTCTCCACCAGCTGCTCCAGCATCTGCCTGAGCTTTGTACATTTCTTCAGAAGCAGCTTTCCAAGCTTCGTTTATTTTATCTAAAGCTGGCGTAATTTGTGCCAAGTCTTTAGCTTCAAAAGCTTTTTTAAGTTCCTCTAAAGCGCCTTCAATAGGGGCTTTTTTATCTGCAGAAAGTTTCTCCCCAAATTCTTTGAGTTGTTTCTCCGTTTGGAAGATCATTCCGTCTGCCTCGTTGAGTTTGTCTACCGTTTCTTTGGCTTTCTTGTCAGACTCTGCATTGGCTTCTGCCTCAGCTTTCATTTTTTTGATTTCCTCTTCTGTTAAACCTGAAGAAGCTTCAATTCTAATGTCTTGCGTCTTATTGGTCGCTTTATCTGTCGCAGATACTTTAATAATACCATTGGCGTCAATATCAAAAGTCACCTCGATCTGAGGTGTTCCACGCTGTGATGGTGGAATACCGTCTAAATGGAACCTACCAATGGTCTTATTGTCTGTAGCCATAGGTCTTTCTCCCTGTAATACATGTATTTCAACCGAAGGCTGATTGTCTGCAGCAGTAGAGAAAACTTGAGATTTCTTGGTAGGAATGGTCGTATTAGATTCTATAAGTTTGGTTAAAACACCTCCCATAGTTTCTATTCCTAATGAGAGCGGTGTTACATCTAATAACAATACATCTTTCACATCTCCAGTTAACACCCCTCCTTGAATGGCTGCACCAACGGCAACTACTTCATCAGGGTTTACTCCTTTAGAGGGCTTCTTACCAAAGAATGCCTCTACAGCCTCTTGAACTGCAGGAATTCTTGTAGATCCACCTACTAAGATAATTTCATCTATATCACTCTTAGATAAACCAGCTGCTTTAAGCGCAGACTCACAAGGTGCAATAGTTCTCTTTACCAAGTCTTCAATTAATTGGTCAAACTTAGCTTTAGTAAGTGTTCTTACCAAATGCTTAGGTCCTGAAGCAGTCGCAGTAACATAAGGAAGGTTAATTTCTGTTTGAGCAGATGAAGACAATTCAATCTTCGCTTTCTCAGCAGCCTCTCTTAATCTCTGAAGTGCCATAGCGTCTTTTCTTAGATCTATGTCTTCTTCAGATTTAAACTCATCTGCCATCCAATCAATGATCTTCTGGTCCACGTCATCTCCTCCTAAATGGGTGTCTCCATCAGTCGCTAAAACTTCAAATACACCATCTCCTAGTTCTAGTATAGAGACGTCATGTGTTCCTCCACCAAAATCAAAAACAACAATTTTTTGCTCAATATCTTTTTTATCCAAACCGTAAGCCAAAGAGGCTGCGGTTGGCTCGTTTATAATACGCTCCACAGTTAAACCAGCAATTTCACCAGCTTCCTTAGTCGCTTGTCTTTGGGCGTCATTAAAATATGCTGGAACTGTAATTACAGCTCTAGACACAGGCTGACCTAGGTAATCCTCAGCAGTCTTTTTCATTTTTTGGAGGATCATAGCAGACAATTCTTGTGGCGTGTATAAACGACCGTCAATGTCTACTCTAGGCGTGTCGTTGTCTCCTTTTAATACTTTATAAGGGACACGTCCAGCTTCTTTACTAGATTCTGAGAATTTATTTCCCATAAATCTCTTGATAGAATAGATGGTTTTATGAGGGTTGGTCACTGCTTGTCTTTTAGCAGGATCTCCTACTTTAATTTCACCACCTTCTACAAAGGCTATTACAGAAGGAGTTGTTCTTTTCCCCTCAGCGTTTGGAATTACAACAGGCTCATTACCCTCCATTACGGAAACACAAGAGTTTGTTGTTCCTAAATCTATTCCGATAATTTTACTCATGTCAATATATTTATTTTGTTTGCAATACTTTTATTGTTCTCCAACCCTATTTCAAGTATTATGCCATGATATACAATCTGACAAGCTGGCAGTTTTGAAACAAACGACTCAAAGAAAATACGGCTAATTGACATAAAAAGCCCTCGAAATCTGTCAAAAAAGGAAAAATTGGTTGGGGATTATTGGCTTAAAAGTGTTGTGGTTATGTGGTTTTGGTTGTAGCTGATTCGTTATGATTATTAAGATTGCAAATTTCATGAAACATACATTACATTTGTAAGGCTGGTGTATAGAAATCACCTTTAACAAGAAAGCATTTGCATATGGAGTGTATCAGTATTTTTGATATGTTAAAAATTGGGGTTGGGCCCTCAAGTTCCCACACGCTGGGCCCTTGGCGTGCTGCAGAAAAGTGGCTTGCTGAATTGTCAGAAAAAACCACACTTTCTCAAATAGTTCATATCAAGGTATCTGTTTACGGATCACTCTCGCTTACGGGAAAGGGTCATGCTACGGATTACGCTTTAATGTTAGGCTTATCTGGTTATGATCCTGTGCACATTCCCACAGATGAAATTCCGGCTGCTATTGCAGCCATAAAGGCAAATAAGTCCTTACTTCTCAACGGAATGTTTCCCATCACTTTTAATCCAGAAACGGATTTGGTTTTCGAAAAGAATTTTTTGCCTTTTCATGCCAACGGCATGGAATTTCATGCCACTACAACAAATGGTGTTGTTCATTCTGAAACCTATTACTCCATTGGCGGGGGATTTGTGGTTAAAGAAGCCTTAGAAAATGCCAAAGAAAATGAAGTTCAATTCAATAGCTTTCCCTTCCCTGTTGAGAAAGGAAAAGAGCTGTTGGCGTATTGTAAAGACACCAATCAATCTATTTCTGCATTGGTCCTAGAAAACGAAAGGTCATTAAGGACTGACGGTGAGATTGACCAAGGGATCCATGATATTTGGAACACCATGCTGGCTTGTATGTACGAGGGATGCCATACAGAAGGCACACTACCAGGTGGCTTAGACGTAAGAAGAAGGGCCTATGACCTTCATTTAAGCCTAATAGGACAGAGCACCTATAAAACTAAGGAAAGCTGGCTCAATGAAATAAGAAAAACAGACGTAAAGTTTAGACAAATTTTAAAATGGGTGAGCTGTTTTGCACTAGCCGTCAACGAAGTGAATGCGGCTTTAGGCAGGGTGGTAACTGCCCCTACAAATGGTAGTGCAGGTGTAATACCATCTGTACTTATGTACTATTTGGCTATTGAAAACCACCAAGGATCCTTTGAGGAAATTAAACGTTTCTTATTGGTTGCAGGAGAAATTGGCAGTATTTTCAAAAAAGGTGCTACCATATCTGCCGCCATGGGGGGCTGCCAAGCAGAAATTGGTGTTTCCTCTGCCATGGCTGCTGGAGCACTGACTGAATTATTAGGTGGAACCCCGGAACAAGTTCTTGTGGCTGCTGAAATAGCCATGGAACATCATTTAGGAATGACCTGTGATCCTATTGGAGGACTGGTGCAAATTCCTTGCATTGAAAGAAATTCTATGGGAGCCATTAAAGCGATTAATGCTGCAGAACTCGCTTTAAATTCCAATCCTGAAAACGCTAAAATACCTCTGGATAAAGTGGTAGAAACTATGTGGGAGACTGCTAAAGACATGAGCAGTAAATACAAAGAAACCTCAACTGGAGGCTTAGCTGTTGGGGTATATTTAAGCGATTGTTAAAAAATAGTTTTAACATGTTAAAGGCCACCCATCAAACAAATTATAGCCCGAGATTACAACTGTTTAATCTATAGTCTAGAAACCTTAAATTCCCTTATTTGTAGTATATTTTACAGAAAACACCTTACTTTTATATCCTAAAACTTTAGAGATGTCTGTAGCTAAAAAAGACTATAAAAAAATAACGGTTCAATCCCTTACTGAGATGAAAGCCAACGGAGAAAAAATATCTATGCTCACCGCATACGATTTCACTATGGCAAGAATTGTGGACCAATCCAAAGTAGACGTCATATTGGTGGGTGATTCTGCCAGTAATGTCATGGCAGGCCATGAAACCACACTTCCCATTACTTTAGATCAGATGATTTATCACGCCTCCTCCGTTGTAAGAGCTGTTTCTAGGGCCTTGGTTGTGGTAGACATCCCTTTTGGAAGCTATCAGAGTGACCCTAAAGAAGCCTTGAGATCTGCGATTCGAATCATGAAAGAAAGTGGCGGTCATGCAGTTAAATTAGAAGGGGGTGATGAAATAAAAGAGTCTGTAAAAAGAATATTAAACGCCGGTATTCCAGTAATGGGCCACTTGGGTTTAACGCCACAGTCCATTTATAAATTTGGTACGTACACGGTAAGAGCAAAAGAAGAAGAAGAAGCAGCCAAATTAATTGAGGACGCCTTACTGTTAGAAAGACTCGGATGTTTTGCCATTGTACTAGAAAAAATACCTGCCACTCTAGCATCAAAGGTAGCTGCTCAATTAACTATTCCGATTATTGGTATTGGTGCTGGAGGTGGCGTAGATGGACAAGTATTGGTTATCCACGATTTACTGGGTATGACTAAAGAATTTTCTCCTAGATTTTTAAGGAGATATATGGACTTGTATCATGGAATGACTGAAGCCATTGGATCTTATGTAAATGACGTAAAGCAGGGTGATTTCCCTAACGAACAAGAACAATATTAAGGCTCCATCTATTATTTCAGACCAGTTATAGCCCAACATATGTGATCTCCTATTTTGATTTTATTTTACTATTTCAACCCTTTCAAACCTTATTTTTTTGACTCCTTTAGATATTTTATACGAAGACAACCACCTTATCGCTATTAATAAAAAAGCCGGTGAATTGGTGCAAGGAGATAAAACAGGAGACATACCTTTGAGTGAAACGGTGAAAGCTTTTATTAAACAACGAGATCAAAAGCCTGGAAATGTTTACTTAGGGGTGCCCCACAGATTAGATAGACCTACTTCTGGGGTGGTTATTTTTGCAAAAACATCAAAAATACTTCCCCGAATGAATGCCCTTTTTGCGAGTCAAGATGCACACAAAACATATTGGGCATTGGTTCAACCTAGCCCTAAAAAAAAATCAGAAACATTGACGCATTGGATGGTTCGCAATACAAAACAAAATAAGTCCTATGCCCACAATAATGAAGTTCCAAATGCAAAATTGGCCAAACTTAAGTACAGCCTCATTAAGGAACTGGACAGATATTCACTTTTAGAAATACAGCTATACACTGGAAGACACCACCAAATTAGGGCGCAATTGTCTGCTGTGGGTTGTTGTATAAAAGGAGATTTGAAATACGGTGCTGCAAGGTCTAACCCAGATGGAAGCATTCATTTACATGCTAGGCATTTATTTTTTGAACATCCTGTAAAAAAAACAGCCATTTCCATCACTGCACCAACCCCTCAGGAAGCCCTTTGGAGGGCATGTGAAATATAGCTTAACGTATTTTTAATAGGGCTTTTTCTCTCATAATGTCGGCCACAGGCCTACCGCTCAAATGACTTTCTAGCCAAGAGAGTATGTCTAAATATAAAAAGGCACGTTTCTCATAGGGATGGTCTTCATAGACCTTGAGTTTAGTGTGTAATTTCCTAAAAGCATCTTGTAAATCAGATGGGTATATCTGACCCAAATTTCTAAGGAAAATAATCATTTCTTTTTGTACGGCATGGAGGTCATTCATCTTTAGTAGAAACTTAAATGTGCTCTTGAGTTGAATCTCCAAATGATAATCCATTCCAGATTCATAATGAGCTACAAGGCTCAACACCCTGGCGAAACACATGAGGTCTTCCCTCATTTTCAAGTGTTTGTTTAGAATTATTTTTTTTAAGTATACGATACAATTCTTATGATCCCCTACCCCAAAATACAAACAGGCTATTTTGTAATACAATAGCATAATATGGTGCTGGTCCAACCTATCTTGGTGCTTTTCTATCCCATAATTAATGGCTTTAACTAAATACAGGCCTTGCTTAAAAGTACCTTCTAGAAAGTGAAGGTTCAATTTATTAGAATTTAAATACAAAAAAGACAGCGAACTTATGTTGTCATTTTTAGGGAAAAAGTCACTTTGCAATACCGCTTCCATGTGATCTAGCGTCTCTTTAAACTGAGAGCTATACTTTACGTAAAATAGGGATTCTAACAAATAGTTATTCCCTTTGAGGTAAAAGACAGGATGCAATTGTACCATGTCTTTTTGCTCTGTAAATAACTGCACCCATTTACTGGCATATTTGTAGCTAGAGAGAAAATCTTGGGTAAGGAAGCTATACCAAAGATGTGCTTTATACAACCATAGTTTTTCTCTAAAACCCAATTTCTCAATATGATAATCTGGCAAATTATTGTTAAAGTAAGAAGTTATTTTATTCAGGTCTTCATCGGACCTTGCATATCCCACCTTGAGCATCATGGCATACAATTCCAGCGACAAATTAGACAATTTACTGGCCATATTGTTTTCAAAAGAAAGCTGGCTAGACTGTGTCACTAATTCTTGTGCCCTGTCTGGGATACTTCTGGTAATATATTGGGTTTCAATAACTTTCTCTAACTCAACTATCTCGTATGCAATGTTTTTTTCTTGTTGCTCAATAGCTGTAAACTTAGCTTTCTCTAAAATTTTTAGACTCTGCTTGTACAAGCCTTTTTGGTACAAAATAGTGGCAAAATCTAATTGTTCCCTAAGCTGAACCCTAATATTTTGATTGACTGGGTTGAGTCTAAGTGACACTAATATTTGCTTGTACAAATGTGCTTTTAAATTGGATAATTGGGTCTTTTTAACAATACCACTATCTAAAATTGCTGTTTCTTCATATTGCTTGGCACGATCCAAAAGATTGAACAAAGCCAAAAATTTTGCATCTGTATTCACGCCCAACCGCCCAACATAGAGTTTGAATTGCCTTTTTTCAGATTTTGAGAGCGATTTCACTAAAACAAATAAAGGGTCTTTATGTGGATTTGTCATCGTATTATTAGAGTGCTAATCAATTGAAACAAAGTGATTTAACAAAGGTCTATCTATGCTGTGTATTGTAAAAGAAATACTAAAATTCGATTTACTGCCTAGCAATTATTATCTTCGTTTGTAACACCAAATTACGGAAATATAATGAGTAAAGACAAGGTATTTATTTTTGACACCACTTTAAGAGACGGAGAACAAGTTCCTGGTTGTAAATTAGACACGCCTCAAAAACTAGAAATAGCTGCGAGACTAGATGAATTGGGTGTAGACATTATTGAAGCTGGCTTTCCTGTATCTTCACCTGGGGATTTTAATTCGGTGAATTTAATTTCAAAACTGGTTAAAAACGCTTCTGTTTGCGGACTTACCAGAGCGGTTAGAAAAGATATTGAAGTAGCAGCAGAAGCGCTTAAATATGCTAAAAGACCTAGAATCCATACGGGTATTGGAACGTCTGATTCTCATATTAAATTTAAATTTAACTCAAATAGAGACGCTATTATTGAAAGGGCTGTAGCTGCTGTGACCTATGCAAAAACCTTTGTTGAGGATGTAGAATTTTATGCTGAAGACGCCGGTAGAACAGACAATGAGTTTTTGGCTAGGGTTTGTGAAGCTGTTGTTAAAGCTGGAGCTACAGTACTTAATATTCCTGACACTACCGGATATTGTTTGCCAGAAGAATACGGCGCAAAAATTAAATATTTAAAAGAGCACGTCACCGGTATTCACAAAGCGATATTGTCTTGTCATTGTCATAATGACCTTGGATTAGCTACTGCCAATGCAATAGCTGGAATACAAAATGGGGCGAGACAAATTGAGTGTACTATTAATGGCATTGGCGAAAGGGCTGGAAATACTGCTTTAGAAGAAGTTGTCATGATCATGAGACAACACCCAAGTTTAATGCTAGACACCAATATAAAAAGCCAACTTCTAAATGACACTAGCTTAATGGTTTCAAGAAATATGGGTATGATGGTTCAGCCCAATAAGGCTATTGTTGGCGCCAATGCTTTTGCCCACAGTTCTGGAATTCACCAAGATGGAGTGATTAAAAATAGAGAGACTTATGAAATCATTGATCCAGCAGAAGTTGGGGTCACTGAATCTTCCATTGTTTTAACTGCCAGAAGTGGAAGGGCTGCTTTGGCTTACAGGTCAAAAAATGTAGGCTATGAACTTACCAAGACACAATTAGATAAAATTTATGAGCTGTTTCTAGATTATGCAGATTCACATAAAGAAGTCACAGATGAAGGCATCCATGAAATCATGGTGCAATCTGGATTTGAATTTTAACCATTTGTTAATCACTAAGGATTTATGAATTTAAAGGTGGCACTTTTAGCACATCACAGAGAAGAAAACACCGCAATACAACAGGTGGTTAAGTGTATTCGTGCTATTGAGGAAAACTACAACCATTTTTTTACGATCAACTCCTTGACCACCGAACTCAGAAATGGTGGGGTTTTATTGGACGAAGCCACTGTGAATGCTTGCAAAAATTCAGATGCTATACTGAGTTCCTTTCCTGTGTCAAGAAATGGGTATCATATATCTAAAGAAGGTATTAAATCAACTATTTTTGAGACTTTTGATTTCTATGCAAGCGTAGTGCCCACACTGCCCTTCCCTAATCAGGTCAATTTTGAAGAATATGCCTCTAATAAAAATGTAGATATAGTGGTGTTTTCTGCACTCAAAGCCGGAAAGTATGCCTCCATAGAAATGGCTACTAAATCAGGAGTAGACAGCTTTCACTCTAATTTACAAAGTGTTCATCAATTGTTTCATTTGGCTTTTAAAACAGCTAAAAATAGAAAACAAAAACTGTACATAGCAATACCAGAAGGTCCTTACAAAAAGTCTATTTGGGAAAAAACTGTAGCTGAAATTGCCCCCAGCTACCCTATGGTTAAAACGTTTATGTGCGACATTTCTATAATCATTCAAACTATTTTAAAAACCCCTGAAAGCTTGGATTGTATTTTTACTGATCGGGCTCATGGAAAGATCATAAACAGTTTGAACAATAATTTGTTTGGGCTTTCTAATCTATTACCCTGTGGTCATATGGGTATTGGCATAAACCTCTTTGAGCCCTTAGAGGATAGTCAAAGCACACTAAAAGAAAAAGTTAATCCCATACCCTTAATATATTCTTTGGCATTATTGCTCTCTAGATTTGGACTTCAAGAAGAAGCTGGTGCCATACAAATGGCAGTAAATAGTGCTGGTGAGAGAGGTATGTATACAACTTTAGACACTTTACCAAAAGACATTAACTGCGACCAATTAGGTGATTATTTGGCCGCTGCCATAATTGACTCTGAAGACATTGGGGTGGTGAATGATGAGAATATAGATTTAGGAAAATCTACCATTATTTAGATAAGTAGTTTTTCAAAAAAAATGATTCTCCAAATAGCTAGAGGATTAAAATATTAGGCCAGCAGATTCAATAAATTCTCATATTTTATAGACTTACATAGGACCCCTATTCGTTGCAATGTTTATATTTGTGGCTTTATTACACTACTATGAAAATATCATACAACTGGCTTAAAGAATTTATTGCAACTGATTGGAATGTTGAAAAAACATCACAATTATTGACAGATTTAGGCCTCGAAGTAGAGGGCGTAGCACCTTTTGAATCTATTAAAGGAGGCTTACAAGGTGTTGTGGTGGGACATGTATTAAGTTGTGAAAAACACCCAAATGCAGATAAATTACAATTGACCAAAGTATCTATTGGAAACAACACCACTTTACAGATTGTGTGTGGCGCTCCCAATGTAACTAAAGGCATTAAAGTAGCTGTGGCCACTATTGGAACAACATTATACACCCCAGAGGGAGAAGCATGGGTTATTAAGAAAGGAAAAATTCGGGGAGAAGAAAGCCACGGAATGCTGTGTTCTGAAAATGAATTAGGATTGGGCCAAGGCCATGACGGAATTATGATTTTGGAAGACCACCTCAAAGAAGGTGCCGCATGTAGTAGTGTGTTTAATGTAGTGAGAGATGAAGTTATTGAAATAGGCTTAACACCTAACAGGGCAGACGCCATGAGTCATTTTGGTGTAGCTCGAGACTTAAAAGCTGGCTTAAAACAACAAGGAGTATCTAAAGAGCTCATCACACCCTCAGTAATGCAATTTTCTGTAGACAATAGGATTTCTACGATTCAAGTACAAGTAGACACGCCTGACTTAGCCCCGCGATATTCTGGTATCACTATAAGTGATTTAACGGTAAAAGAAAGTCCTGATTGGATAAAAAACAGGCTTAAAGCTATTGGACTTAGCCCTATCAATAATGTTGTAGATGCAACCAATTATGTATTACATGAATTAGGTCAACCACTTCATGCTTTTGATTTAGCGAAAATTGAAGGTAAAAAAGTAATCGTTAAAACCCTTGAGCAAGGCACTAAATTCACTACATTAGATGGTATTGAACGGGTCTTGTCCTCAGAGGATTTAATGATTTGTGATGCAAAAAAACCCATGTGTTTGGCTGGTGTTTTTGGCGGTCAGGATTCAGGTGTTACAGCCCAAACTACTGCTGTTTTTTTAGAATCTGCCTATTTTAATCCTGTATCTATAAGAAAATCAGCCAAGCGGCACGGATTGAGTACAGATGCTTCTTTTAGGTTTGAACGCGGTATAGATATAAACCTTGTAGAAGAGGCTTTAAAAAGAGCGGCACTACTGATAAAAGAATTGGCTGGCGGACAAATTAGTTCAGACATTATAGACCTTTACCCGAAAAAAGAGGAGAATTACCAAGTGTTTTTAACTTTTAAGCGAATCTATTCTCTCATAGGGGAAGAAATCCCTACTGATACTATAAAGAGTATACTGAGTTCATTAGAAATTCGTGTGAATAATGTAACGGAATCAGGATTGGGACTGACCATTCCATTTTATAGGGTGGACGTTCAAAGAGAAGTAGACGTTATTGAAGAAATTCTGAGGGTATATGGCTATAATAACATTCATTTTTCAAAAAAAATAAATGCCTCCATTGCCTATACTGATCCAAAAGCAGATCATATTATTCAAAACAAAATAGGCGATTCGTTAGCGGCTCAAGGGTTTAATGAAATCCTGACTAATTCCCTCACCTCTCCTCAGCCATTACAACATACACAGGACACTGAGCTACAACAAGCTGTTACTATATTGAATCCTTTGAGCAATGATTTGAGCATTTTAAAAACTTCTATGTTATTTACAGGGCTTGAAACTGTTTCTTATAATATTAATAGAAAAACAAATCGCTTAAAACTCTTTGAATTTGGTAAGACATACCACCAAATTGATGGGAATAGAAGAGAAAATAAGCATTTGAGTATTTTAATGACCGGTAAGAGACATACTGAAAATTGGCTGAGTTCAGATGAAAAGCTAAGTTTCTTTGACCTTAAAACAGTGGTAGAAAACATATTGGAAAGGCTTGGTATTCAAAAATGGAAGATCTCAGAAGCTACCGCTGACTTATTTTCAGAAGGAATAAGCTACAGCAGCAGAAAAGATACCATAGTAACTTTTGGTGTACTCTCCAATAAGCTTCTTAAAAAGTTAGACATAAAACAAGAAGTGCTTTTTGCAGATTTTAATTGGGATGCAATCCTTAAATTACTGACAAAAGAAACCATTAAGTTCCAAGATATCCCAAAGTATCCAGAAGTATCGAGAGATTTTGCCCTACTAATCAAAAACAGTGTGACTTTTGAGCAGCTGGCTCAAACAGCTAAAAATACTGAAAAAAAATACCTCAAAGAGGTGGGTTTATTCGATGTATATACTGGAAAGAATTTACCTGAAGGGACTAAGTCTTATGGTGTTAATTTTGTGCTCCAAGACCAAAATGCCACACTAGAAGAAAAACAGATAGACAAAATTATGCAAAAACTTCAAGCGGCTTTTGAAAGAGACTTCGAAGCAAGCCTTAGATAAAAAAACGCCTTCTTAAAGAAGGCGTTTTTTTATACTATAACTATACTTGATACATTTTCTCTCGCTGTACCTTTATGTCTTTGTCAGACATATAATCGTCAAAACTAAGGTACCTATCTATAACCCCTTTAGGTGTTATTTCAACTACCCTATTGGCCACTGTTTGGGCAAACTCATGATCATGAGTGGTCATTAATAAAGTCCCCTTGAAAGTTTTTAAAGAGTTGTTAAAAGCAGTAATACTCTCTAAATCTAAGTGATTTGTTGGCTCATCTAGCATAAGTACATTAGCACGAAGCATCATCATTCTACTCAGCATACACCTTACTTTTTCTCCTCCTGACAATACCGTCGCTTTTTTTAAAGCTTCTTCTCCACTGAACAACATTTTCCCTAAGAAGCCTCTAATGTGTACTTCTTCTCTTTCCTCTTCGGTTTTAGCCCACTGTCTCAACCAATCTACTAAATTACTTTCTGCTTTAAAAAACACAGAATTGTCTGCTGGTAAATAAGATTGATTGGTCGTAACACCCCATTGGTATTCGCCACTTTCCGCCTTTTTATTTCCGCTTATTATTTCATAAAAAACAGAGGTAGCTCTGGCATCTTTTGAAAAAACAACTACCTTATCTCCCTTAGCTAGGTTTAAATCTACCCCTTTAAACAACAAATCGCCATCTTCAGAGAATGCAGTCAAATTTTCCACATTTAAAATCTGGTCTCCTGCCTCCCTTTCTCGTTCAAAAATTATGGCGGGATACCTCCTTGAAGAAGGTTTAATGTCGTCTACTTTTAATTTTGAGAGCATTTTCTTTCTGGAAGTAGCTTGTTTACTTTTGGCTACGTTAGCACTAAACCTCATAATAAATTCTTGAAGTTCTTTGGCTTTTTCCTCTGACTTTTTATTTTGCTGTGCCCTTTGTCTTAAAGCCAACTGACTGCTTTCGTACCAAAAGGTGTAGTTTCCTGAATAAAGATTTAATTTTCCAAAATCAATATCTGCAATATGTGTACATACAGCATCTAAGAAGTGCCTGTCGTGAGATACAACTATGACTGTATTGTCATAATCTGCAAGAAAATTTTCTAACCATGAGATGGTCTCGTAATCTAAGTCGTTTGTAGGCTCATCCATGATCAATACATCTGGATTTCCAAATAAAGCTTGTGCCAACAATACCCTTACTTTTAATTTTGGATCTAAATCTGACATTAAAGTATAATGAAAAGACTCATTAATACCTAAATTAGAGAGCATTGCAGCAGCGTCACTGTCTGCATTCCAACCATTCATCTCCTCAAATTGAACCTGCAACTCCCCTATTCTGTCTGCGTGCTTGTCGTCGTAATCAGCGTATAGGGTGTCTATTTCATTTTTAATGTCGAATAAAGGCTTATTCCCTTTCACCACAGTTTCAAGAACGGTATTACTGTCGTAAGCGTTATGATTTTGTTCTAAAATAGACATGCGTTTACCAGGTTCCAAATGAACATGCCCTGAGGTGGGGTCTAATTGTTTGGATAAAAATTTTAAAAAGGTAGATTTTCCAGCACCATTTGCGCCAATAATTCCGTAGCAATTGCCTTGAAGAAAAGCCACGTTTACCTCGTCAAATAATACACGTTTACCAAATTGAATGGATAAATTAGATACTGATAACATAGGAGTATTTAAAGTTTTTGCAAAAGTATTAATTTAAATTTTGCTAGGCTTTGTTTATGGCTATTAATAAATGAGAATAGTCATAAAGCTGGGTCAGTATATCAAGAAGACATATGGTATTTTAACTTGACCTTAACAATATTGGCTCTGGTCCATTTGTACCTTTGTGACCAAGGATTAATTATGAAAAAAGTACTTCTATTATTATTGTGCGTTTTTGTATATGGCTGCGGTGTTATTGACAAGCGACCTTCTCCCGTTTATTTTGGGGGTGAAATTGTTAATCCTACCAGTCCTTACTTGGTGTTATTTAAAGACGATCAGGTTATTGATTCTGCTAAATTAGACAGAAGCAATCGCTTTAAAATAAATTTTATGGCGGAATCTGAAGGGCTTTATCACTTTGACCACAGCCCTCAGTTCCATTATGTTTATTTAGAAAAAGGAGATAGCCTCAACTTGAGACTAAATACTCTAGAGTTTGATGAATCTATTGTGTTTTCCGGCAAAGGGGAAGAAATAAACAATTTCATTGTAGAATTGTTTCTGGCTAATGAAGAAGACGAACGGATTGTGGACCAATATTTCCAATTAGAACCTGATATTTTTGATGAGAAAATTGAATCTATTAGACAAGAAAAATTAGCACAACTTTCTACGCTTCTCAAAGAAGTATCCTTATCCCCTAGGGCTACAGCATTAATTAATGCGACCATTGATTACAATGCATTCATTTATAAAGAAAAATACCCTTTTTATCACAAGAGAGCTACCCATGAGGAGAACCTACATAATATTCCTTCTAAGTTTTATTCTTACAGAAATAAGCTAAGTCTCAACAACAAGGACCTTATTTATTTTAGACCTTACTACAATTTCATGAAATACCATTTGGGGAATTTAGCCTATATGGAATGTAAAGAATTGTGTCAAACTACTATAGATGCTAAAGGAGCCATTCATTTTAACGAGCATAAGTTAAAGCTGATTGACAGTTTAATTCAAGAAAAAAAATTAAAAGACAATTAGTACAGAAATGTAGTGATGTACTATTTACTAAAAGTAAGGGATACTCCAGAAAATACTTTGAGTTTTATGAAAACATTTAAAAAATATAGCCCTGGAAACACTCATATGGTTGAGATTGACCAATTGTTTAAGGATATTAATAACTTACAACCTAACAATAGCATTCCAAACCTGATGGTGCAAAATTCAGATGGCAGATCTATAGGCTTAAATGATATTACAAAAGATAAAAAAGTAATTTTTTACTTCTGGAGTGCCAAACACGAAAATCATTTTAAGAATATTCAAGCCAGATTAAACAGTATATCACCTCAATATCCTAACCACACTTTTATAGGAATCAACAGAAGTACCGATTATAACCTGTGGCAAAACATGATGGAACGTTACGATCTAAACAAAGAAAACCAATACAGGTCAGAAAATTATGAAATACTCAAAACCAGTTTAGTCATTGACCACATGAACAAAAGCATTATCATTGAAAACGGACGTATCGTAAATGGTTTTGCAGATATTTTAAACTTACAATATTAATTGCCCTTCTTGTAATCTTTCAAAAACTGAGCCAATCCTATATCTGTCAATGGGTGCTTTAAAAGTCCTTCTATAGAAGATAAAGGTCCCGTCATTACGTCTGCACCTAGCTTAGCACAATCAATTATATGCATGGTATGCCTTACAGATGCAGCTAATATTTGGGTGTCAAAAGCATAATTGTCATATACCTGTCTTATTTCTGCTATGAGGTTTAACCCATCTGTAGCAATGTCGTCCAAACGACCAATAAACGGAGACACATAAGTTGCACCAGCCTTAGCGGCTAACAGTGCCTGACCAACAGAAAAAACCAAAGTACAATTGGTTCTTATTCCTTTGTCTGAAAAATATTTAATTGCTTTTATACCTTCCTTAATCATTGGAACTTTCACAACAATTTGGGGATGGAGTGCTGCTAGAGCTTCTCCTTCTTTAACCATGCCTTCAAAATCTGTGGCAATTACTTCTGCTGAAACATCTCCAGTGACAATAGCACAAATAGCCACATAATGCTTTAAAATATTCTCGTGTCCTGTAATGCCTTCTTTGGCCATTAAAGAAGGGTTAGTGGTAACACCATCTAAAATACCTAAGTCTTGGGCTTCTTTAATCTGGTCTAAATTGGCTGTGTCTATAAAAAACTTCATCGAATATAATTTTAAGGTGTGTAAGGTTTATTATTGTTATAGGTATTAAATATAAGCCATTGGCTTTATTCAAAATCTAATTTACAAATTATAATGCTTTGAAAGCATCTTTTCAAATACTTTGCTAGGCAGTACTTTTTTGAGTACCAATGAAAATTTCTGTAATGGACTCCCCACCACATAATGAACTTTAGGATACTTGGCATTCATTATTTTATATACTGATTTTGCCACTGCTATTGGATCTGAACCCGCAGAAACGTGTGCATTCATTTGATCCAGATTTTGCTGGTATAAAGGATGGTATGGTGATGTTTTTTCAGGGGCTACGTGGTATCGGCCAGCGGCAATATTAGTGGCAAAGTCACCAGGAGCTAAAGTACAACAGTGCACACCAAAAGGTTTAAGCTCCATTCTATAAGTCTCTGTAATAATACTCAGAGAGGCTTTAGATGCAGAATAAATACCCCTGTAAGGTAAACCCATCGCTCCAGCTATGGAAGTAATATTAACAATTAATCCGGAATGCTGCTTTCTCATAGTAGGTAAAACAGCTTCAATGACCCGCATTGGTCCTTTAAAATTTGTGTTGTAACAATGATCAATAGCATCGTATGGGGTCTCTTCTAAAGGACCTGTAATACCCACTCCAGCATTGTTTATTAAAACATCTATACGCCCAGAAAGTGCTAAAACTTCGTTTACAGCAGTCTGGATGGTGTCTGGTTTAGAAACATCTAATGCGAGTAAAGGAAAATGATTAAAATCTTTATATTGGGCTGGATTCCTTGCAGTTCCATATACTTTGCAGCCTTTTTCAGTGAGATAAATCCCTATGGATTTTCCTATTCCTGAAGAAGCGCCTGTGATAAAAATTATGGGAAGGGGTTTCATATGTATTTGTGTAAACAAAGAAACAAAAAAAAGGGCAAGCTACCTACATCGCACCGCTACAACCACATACCCTTGCTGTGTTCCCACCCTGGGGGATTCTGCAGGAGCTGGTCGTATAGGACTTGCCCATGCAAATATAATTAAACCTTAAAGCTTTCCGAATTTTTTAGGGATCATTTTAACATCTAATTTATATTAAATACCTTGTGAAATATAAATGAATAGCTATGAATATACCTAAAATATTAAGCATCAGTTTTTTAAGCATTCTAATGTTTGGTTGTGGTGGTACTCAAAAAAAATTACTGCCCTACAGCTTAAAATTGTCTAATAAAGACAAGCGCTATCAGCATGGAGATTGGGCTGGCTTTAAATTAATATCCAATGGATCAGATGTTCCTGAAGCGCTTTCTTTTTTCCTTGATGGAAAATCTTTAGAAACCAAAGGAGACAGCGTTAAACTCATAACGAATAGCCTAGGAAACAAAACTTTAGAATTGAGGATTAGCGGAGACAATAATTCCTATAAGCTGTCTGAGAAAATTAAAGTTTTTGCAGAAAAAGGACCGGAACTTTATACCTACACCATTGTAAACACTTATCCTCACGACATAAATGCCTACACCCAAGGTTTAGAGTTTTACAAAGACACTTTATATGAAAGCACTGGTCTTAGAGGGTTCTCTAGCCTTAGAAAAGTAGATTTTAAAACAGGTAAAGTACTCAAAAAATTAGCGCTTCCAGACGCTATTTTTGGAGAGGGCATTACCATTCTAAATAATCGTTTGTATATGCTTTCTTGGCAAAGTGGAAAAGGCTTTGTATTTGATCCTGCAACTTTTAAAGAGTTGTCACAATTCTCCTATGGCCAAAGCAAGGAAGGATGGGGTCTCTGTAATGATGGAAAAAAGCTCTTTAAAAGTGATGGTTCTCAAAAAATTTGGTTTTTGGACCCTCAAAACCTAAGTGAAGTAAGTCATATTGAATTGGCAACCAACAAAAGCTTCTTTAAAAACACCAATGAGTTGGAATATGTTAATGGTCTTATATATGCTAATGTATATCAAAAGGAAAGTGTTATGGTTATTAACGCTACCTCAGGTGCTATTGAAGGTGTGGTTAATTTTGCGGGATTAAAAAAACGCGTCTCCCCCCACTCTGAAATAGATGTGCTGAACGGAATTGCGTACCACCCAACAAGAAAAACTTTCTTTGTGACTGGAAAAAAATGGGATAAAATGTTTGAAGTACGTATAGAGAAGAAATAATGTTTGAAAAAAAAATTAGGGTACAACAAAGCGATTTGGACCAATTAGAGCATGTAAACAATGTTAAGTATGTAGATTGGGTTCAAGACATTGCTTTGGAACACTGGAACAAAAAAGCGCCTCTGGAGATGCAAGAAAAATGGGTTTGGGTCATGACAAAACATTGTATAGAGTATAGAAAAGCGAGTTTTTTAGGAAACACTATTAGCGTAAAAACTTATTTAGAATCTTCTAATGGAGCCATGGCTACTAGAATAGTTGAGTTTTACAATGAAAGTGATAATAAAGCTTCAGTTACCTCAACCACTTCCTGGTGTCTCTTAGATGCAAGCACATTTAAACCCAAAAGAATACCAGAAGATGTGTCGGCTGTTTTTATAGAATAGCTGGATAATTTTTATATGAAATGGTTTAACAAGATATCTAAGCATTGTAATAAACCACAAAGGGCTGTCGTAAACGACAGCCCTTTGTGGTTTTAAAAGTGATGTTTGACTAAGCGTTAAATAACTCCCTATGCCCCATTAATGCATTCACTTCATCTTTCACCTGGGCTATAGCTGCTTCATTATCTATGTCAGATAAAACCCTGTCTATAAGATCTACCACTGTTTTCATATCTGATTCATCTAGTCCCCTTGTAGTTATTGCCGCAGTTCCAAATCTAATTCCAGAAGTAACAAAAGGTGATTTGTCGTCAAAAGGGACCATATTTTTATTGGCCGTAATGTCTGCTTGAACTAAGGCGAATTCTGCTTGCTTACCATTAATACCTTTATTTCTAAGGTCTATTAGCATCATATGATTGTCTGTTCCTCCAGAAATAATATCATAGCCTTTAGCTACAAAAGCTGCTGCCATAGCTGCTGCATTTTTCTTTACCTGCAGCATATAATTTAAAAAAGTATCCGTTAAAGCTTCTCCAAAAGCAATGGCTTTAGCTGCTATAATATGCTCTAAAGGACCACCTTGGTTTCCAGGAAACACCGCCAAATCCAACAAAGAAGACATTTTTCTCAAAGAACCATCTTTTAAAGTAATCCCAAAAGGATTGTCAAAATCATTCCCCATAAGAATTAGACCACCCCTAGGACCTCTCAAAGTTTTATGTGTTGTAGTGGTTACTACGTGGCAATGTGGGATTGGATCATTTAATATGCCCTTTGCAATAAGTCCAGAAGGATGTGAAATGTCTGCTAAAAGTAATGCACCAACTTTATCTGCAATAGCCCTGAACCTTTTAAAATCTATGTCTCTTGAATAAGCAGATGCTCCTGCAATAATTAATTTAGGCTGCTCTTTAATTGCAATAGCCTCAATGTTGTCATAGTTTAATAATCCCGTTTCTTTTTCTACCCCATAAAAAGTTGGATTATAAAGACGTCCAGAAAAATTCACAGGAGAACCGTGGGTTAAATGCCCTCCATGGGACAAATCAAAACCTAATATAGTGTCTCCTGGTTTTAAACAAGCGTGAAAAACAGCAGCATTCGCTTGAGAACCTGAATGCGGTTGAACGTTAGCATAAACAGCTCCAAAAAGTTCTTTAGCTCGGTCTATCGCTATTTGCTCTACCACATCTACTATCTCACACCCTCCATAATATCTCTTACCAGGGTACCCCTCAGCATATTTATTGGTTAATACAGATCCCGCAGCTTCCATGACTTGTGGGCTAGTAAAGTTTTCAGAAGCAATCAATTCAATGCCTTCAATCTGTCTGGCTTCTTCTTCTTTTATTAAATCAAAAATTAGGGTGTCGCGTTGCATAATGAGCAGTTTATAATTTAAGCCACAAAAATACGAATAGAAGGGCTATAAATGGTTTACTTGGCGTAAAAAATAAGTGTTTTTATTAAATGATATTAACAATCTAAAAACCCCTTAAAGATACTTTTCAATGGGTAATTGCAATAAATCGTAATGTGAATCGTGGGCTACAACAGTATCATTTTTTAATAAAATTAATTGAGGTGATTGGTGCAGTACCTGAAACCTACTGGCCACCTCATTGGAAACCGACCTGAAAGACAATAGGTCTAAGAAGTAAAAATCTGCCCTACCATTAAATTCTATTAGGGATTTTTCTAGTTGTCTGAGTACCATACTACTGATTCCACAGCTAGAAGAGTGTTTGTAAATAATCTGTAACCTCACATTTGATTGCGCTTTAATATCTTCCAATTGTGCTTCACTTTGCAATGGTTTCCAAGACAAAGCAGGTACATTTTTGATCTCTTTATCTGAATCGTTTGTTTTAAAAAATTTTTTAAACATAGGGGCATATTTTTCAATGAGTGATTTACAAGACAAAATTACAGTAAAAATTGAAATTAAACTGACTAAATGTCTTGTTTTTAGTGGGCTTAAGTGACGTTTTGTCTATTTTATAGCTTTGGACCTAACATTGCAGTATTTGTATTAATTAACCCTTAAAACAATATTATATGCAACTTAATAACTTTACCATCAAAGCCCAAGAGGCACTTGGGGAAGCCCAACAAATTGCTATGGGATATTCACATGCAGAAATTGATGTAGCGCATTTATTTAAGGCCTTATTTAAAGCAGACCAACACCTCATGCCGTTTCTATTAAAGAAAATGGAGGTCAATGTTCCCATGCTACAGCAGATATTGGATCAAATGTTGGTTCAAAAAGCCACTGTTCAAGGAGCGGAAATTGGTTGGTCAAGAGAAGCGAGCACAGTATTACAACAAGCCATTCAGGAATCAAAAAAAATGAATGACGACTATGTGACCCTGGAACATATATTTTTAGCCATTTTCAATACAAAAAATCAAATGGCTCAAGTATTAAAAGACCAAGGAGGGAACTCAAAAAATTTAGAAGCAGCCATTCAAGAATTGAGAAAAGGGAATAAAGTAGCTTCCAATGACGCAGAAGCCACTTATAATGCCCTTGAAAAATATGCAAAGAATTTAAATGCACTCGCAGAAAGTGGGAAATTAGACCCTGTCATTGGAAGAGATGAAGAGATTAGAAGGGTTTTACAAATTTTATCTAGAAGAACAAAAAACAACCCCATGCTTGTAGGGGAGCCTGGAGTAGGTAAAACAGCTATTGCAGAGGGCTTGGCCCATAGAATTGTACAAGGCGACGTTCCAGAGAATTTAAAAGGAAAAACCTTATATGCCTTAGATATGGGTTCTCTAATTGCTGGAGCCAAATACAAAGGAGAATTTGAAGAGCGACTTAAATCAGTTATAAAAGAGGTTACAGACGCCAATGGAGAGGTGCTATTGTTTATAGATGAAATTCACACCCTAGTTGGTGCAGGAGGCGGAGACGGTGCCATGGATGCAGCCAACATTTTAAAGCCTGCATTGGCGAGAGGGGAGCTCAGGGCTATAGGCGCCACTACTTTAGATGAATTTCAGAAATACTTTGAAAAAGACAAAGCCCTAGAACGAAGGTTCCAAAAAGTACTCGTAGACGAGCCTAATACAGAAAGTGCTATCTCTATCCTAAGAGGTATAAAAGACAAGTATGAAGCCCACCACAAAGTTCAGATAAAAGATGAAGCCATTATTAGTGCGGTTCAGTTGTCTCAACGCTATATT
>Ga0102879_1000170_pt1 | contig 29505 bp, 13 predicted proteins | sample Colrivmet1548B02_FD_78187 | JGI IMG/M metagenome (GOLD analysis project Ga0102879, IMG submission 78187) | Estuarine microbial communities from the Columbia River estuary - metaG 1548B-02 | ecosystem: Environmental > Aquatic > Marine > Intertidal zone > Estuary | place: USA: Columbia River... | reverse complement strand
CTTGTAAATAGGGATCAGGTTTTTCCATATGTTGGAACCTACAAAGGCTTAAGCAATTTTATAAACCTATTTGGTTATAAAGACACACTAGACGTTAAGGAATTTTGGCAAAACACCAACAATTCATCGGCTGCTCTAAACCAATTTGCTCTAGTTAATATAACTGATTTCTTAGATGATGGCAAAATTGATAACATGGTACATGTTTCAACCGGTGGAGCAGTTTTAGATTCTGGTCAATTTAAAAAGACCTCATTTATTGCCCTGTGCTATCAGTTTACTAAAGCCACAGATAATTATGATGAAGATGGCTTACCAGAAGTAATTGAAACAACTGACTTTACCCCAGCTGAAATTTTCTATAAATTAGACGGCCTTGCTAAAAAGGTAAAACGCGAAATTTTACCTATTCATGTAGTAGTTCGAGATATTATTGGCGAGTTTATATTTTTTGAAAAATTCAATATTAGATATTGGTCAGACGACGTACAATCAAGAAGTATTGATATTAATACTAAAATTAAAGCAGCTGTTGATTTTCCAGGTTCAACAATTGCGGTTCCTTATATTAGAGATATTCGACCAATATTTTATTCAGCTGAAGCTGATTCAACTGATCCAACTAAAATTTTAACAGGCTTTCCTAAATATTCGTTTAACACTGGTAAAAATAAAAGTGGAGTATTTTCTGCAATTGCTAATCCATACGATAACCAACAACACTATTCAGCAACTCAACACCTGGCATTAATTAGTGCAGTTGAGGTTTTCTATAATCAAGTACAAACCGAAGAGTGGAAAAAACACGGTAAGGCCTATTACTGGTCAAATGGAGAAGTTAACGTTAAAGAACAACTTGCATGTCCAATTATATTAACAGCTAACCTGCCTAAATATAAAATAATGGACTATGACGGAATCACATTTGCAGACTTAGAAACAGAAGGAGCTAGGGTCAGAGATATTATAACATATTTAAATTTAGTTGATGCTGAGTGGATTATTACCAAAAATGCACCTAACCCATATAAGTGGAGTTTCCGTGGATCAATCTATGATTTTAATCAAATTGTTCACTTTTTACCCTATGTTGGAGACTACTTAATTGAATTAAGAGTTTACGACCAATTTGCAGGTATTTCAGTAGACTTTATTAAGTTTACCGTAAAACCAACAATAGCATCAACCGTTGGATTTACCAGAACTTCTGATAAATTTTCATATCAATTTAAAGATTTAACCAATGTTACAGTTGGAGATATGGGAGGTAGTTATATGTTTAACCCAAATGTAACAATTGCGTCATTTACACAAAAAATAGGGGCAATTGATTTAGAAAAGGAACTTTTTGATTGGGCATATTATTCCGCAAATTTTAGTAATAATACTTCACCGACTAGTGCCAAAATAAAGGATAAATTAACCGGTCAATATAAAGAATTGGGCGACTCTACCCTAACTTCAGACTACTCTTATAGTTGGGGATTAGGCGAAAACTCACTAAAACCTAGAATGAGTGATCTTGCTGATGCTAAAATTGGAGACCTATTTCATACAAAATTCTATCAATTGTCTTATCAATCTGATTTTTTACAAGGATTTTCAATTGCGGCTCCGACCATAGGTTACAAAATTAGATTGGGTCTACATGATCCATATACAGTGCCTAGCTATATTAGCGTTACCAATTTAGTTGATCAATTAAATATTTCAACGCATAGTGCAATTTCTAAATTTAGATATCGTGCGGTAAATAATCAAGTATATGCAACCGCAAAAGAAAGTTCAAATACAAATAATTTTACCGTAAAAGTAACTCAACTATAATATGTCAGTATTCGCTTTTTGTTATCAATTAACTATACCAGATTCAGTTGAAAGATTTGGAAAAACTTTAGTGTATACTCAACCGGGAGAACCACAACCAATTTCTATACAATTGGACCAAATGTATATGGAAGTATCAATGGGCCCAGAAGGAAATACCTATTATTTTTGTGCATCTGGACAAAGTGAACCAGTTCTTTTAGTATCTGGTCAAATTTCAAATTTCTCAGAATACGGCATGACCTTAACTGGAGGTTTTTCTCCGTGTACAGCGGATGATGAGTGTTCTCCTGGATATATTGGCGATCAAACCGAGTCAATGTGTTATTCAATTGCAATTAACACAGTAGATAATTCACTATCGGATGTAGAATTTCGGTATACTCCAGTCGGCGACCAATTTTATTCTCAGGTATTTGCATCAAACTGGTCAACTTATACTACTTCGGGAAATGTCAGAACACTATATATGTGTTCATCAACGACACCAACTATATTATTATACGGTGAACCTATATTTGACCCAGAATCATATGGAATTATAGTAGCCGGCGGCACCTCAACCTGTACTAGCGATTCAGCATGTGCGCCAGCTTCGACGCCAGTAAATTGTACACTAAGCGCTTGGGGTTATGGTGCAACTCAAGAAACTTGGGTGGCTGGCGCATTTTCACCGTGCCAATTAAGAAACGGCTCATATCAAAGATTTCAAACTCGCTATGTAATAACACCGGCTTCGGGCGGAGGTACATGTAATGGTGCAACTATTGAATATACAGCATGTACGCCGGCATCAACCGGAACGGTTGCTACCTTAACTACACCAACTGTTAGTGCAATAACTGCAGGTACTGCAACTGTAACCACAACAATTTCAAATAACGGCGGCAGTGATGTAACAGCAGTAAGATTTAGGCTATATCAAAATTCAGTTTTAGTATCAAATATAGCCATAACAAGCTTTAATCTTGGAATTTCTGTGCAGTTTACTGGATTAACGCCGCTTACTCAATATACAGTGGATGCAGTCGCAACTAACTCAACTGGAAATGGTACATCTCAAATTACGACATTTACTACCCTTAGTAATAGTAGTATATCAACTCCAACTATAAGTAACCTAACTCAAACCGGCGCTACCCTAAGCTCAACATTTACTAATAGTTCTGGCGATATCTACACTAGATATGGTCTTTTATTTAAACTGGGTAACTCTACCAATTTAGTAGATGGCGCAGCTGGCGTAGTTAGAGTTGACACCGGCGTGCTTGCACCAAATATTAGTCCAGCTGCCTTAATTAGTCAATTGAGCGGTCTTACCGCAAATACTCAGTATTATGCAAAAGCCTATGCTCAAAAAGACGATGGGCTTACCTTTTTATATTCAGCTGCAGTATCGGTCAACACCGCAGGTATTGCAACTGGTACTAATTTAGCCCAATTGGGGTTAACAACAATTGCTTTATCTGGAAGTAATGAATCAGCTGAATCATATAGATTTATTACAAATTCTGCTGCAAATTCAAACCGATCTTATATTTCAACGTTTGACCCGTCCAGTGAAGATCCTACTCCTGGTGTATATCAGTTAACGACTACTCTACAACAGGTTAATTTAACTACTCTAACCTGGGCAGTAGAAAGAAAACTTAGTCCAAGTGATACTACATGGAAACCGTTTGCAATAGTCAACGGAACAACTGACCTTGCATCAATTCAAGCTCCAGAAATGTGGACATATTATCAATATGCAGCAGATTTAACTTCCCTTGCATTTAGGCCAAGTGTTCCAGGCTATTATCGACTAGTCTTGTCTGGTTTGTTTCAAGACGGATCTGAATTTAGCGTAAATAGAGAGCTGGTAATCGGTCGCCCAGTTTCCGATATAGATTTATCGTATACTCAATTAAGACAAGGAATAGCTTCGATGGTTCAAGTTACGACCCAGCCGGACTCACCAGAGTGGATTCCTGAATTTGCAACAGACGGTCTATATAGCGTAGCTGTTAGTCAAAGTGGCACAACTCTTTTGGCTAACTTTATATCAAACAATGTAAATAGATCATTTACTGCACTATGGGTAATTGCCACTGACAATCAACAGGTTACGCCAACCTTAACCGTGATCTATAATTCACCATTTAAAAATTCGTCGCTACTAAATAGTTTTACTAAACAGATTCCAGTAACAGTATTACCCCCAATGCCGGTTATAGACTTTGCCAATTTACAAATATTTGCAAATCCAATCAGCAGCGGCTCAAATATCACATTTAGTGCTGCTACTGAATTTGTTAATAATTATGTTATTACATCAAGTTTAGGATCAGGAACAACAAATAACCCAATAACATACAATAGCGTTGCAGCTGGCACATATGATATTACTGTAACTGGAACAAACAATAGTACAGGTGTTATTCAAACAACATCTTCAACCAGATCGCTTATTATACAAGCTGCATCTCCAATTTTATCGCAGGTGCCTCAACAAACAGTGGGCAGAAACCTATATGTAGATATTAATACACTGTCTTTTGTTAATTTAAATGGGTCAATATTTAACGGACTTAATATAACAGCAAACCCAACCCAAGGAACAGTAACCTTTAATAATTACGTAATTAGATATATTCCAAACCAGGACTATACTGGAACTGACCTGTTTACATTTAGAGTACTTGGATCAAGCGGCACCTCATCAAATAGAGTCAATGTATCAATCTTAGTAGCTGCTCCAAGTTTTACCGTCGGATCTGCTAACGCCCCTATTGTTTTTAATTCAACTGAGGTTGGCGCAAGTAGAGACCTAACTATACCAATTACAAACACAGGCTCCTCTAGTAAACTTGCAATACAGACAATAACACTAGACCAAGACTCAGATGAATTTAAACTGGTATTAACCTCTGGTCAAACTGAAACTGAGGTTAGCGCAATTAATAGTATTGATATTAACCCTAGCGATACATATAACGTAAAAATTAGAGTTCAACCAAACTCAATTGGAGTTAGATCTGCTAAATTAAAAATTAACCACAATTAATGCCAATCACCTACGTTAACATATCTGCAATTGGCTTACCTAGTGCCAATGTTGTATTTAGTTCAAATAATAAGTATTCTTATTATGAGCCAGTTGACACCTACTCTAAGGAGCAAATGTCAAATCTTGAGCAACTAAAATTGTATGGAATTATACCAGCGTTTGACGTCGAAAACCTTATGGTGTATGCCCCGCTTAACGATCAGATTTACGGAAGAAAGTTTATTGAAAATGGTGTTGAGGTACTTAGAAAGGTGCATGAACCAGAATATTGGAAAAATCTTGGGTATATTTCATATAAAGACGGAAAACAAGTAGGATTCATTCCTTCATTTTTTACTAAAAATTCATTGGATATTTCTGAATTAAAAATTGCGACAGATCGCCTAACTGTTCCCAAACATCTTCCAGTGTTTATCTCTGCAAGAGAAGTCATGGGAAAATCTACAGTTTTATGGAAACTGGTCAATGTTACAGCCGGTTCTTCTCCAGTTACAATGGCAGAGGTTGAAGCAGGCTGGACTTTTATTTGGAGATTTGACGAAGCAGGCGAATATGAAATATCTGGAACAGTTATAGATCTCTGGGGAAATGAACACCCTCTTCCAGAAAGACGATTCGTTAAGGTACTGACCAAAGACGACTATATTGACTATATTGAAAGTAGTTTAAACTCAAGGCCAATCACTTCAAGTTTAGCTAAAAACTCTCTACGAGCAGATGCCCAAATGATTGATATTAATTTTGATGATTATGAAATCTTATCAGACGGTACAATTATCAACCGAAATAATGGAACAGAGATAAATTTAAGTACGATCTAAGCCAGTTTCTGTTTTGTTAGTACAAGAAGGCTAATCGGCTATTATTTGCAAGCTAACACTCTGCTAATAAATAACAAAAAATAGAATAAAACAAATGGCTTTTGTTGCACTATCCCTATCAACACAAGAAATTCTAGAAACTACGTATGTATCAGATATGCGTATTATCTCTAACAGCAATACCGGATTGCTTAAGAGTAAAGTAGAAGATCTAATTAACAACTTAAAAATCGACCTTTCTGATAAAAAGATCGGAGTTGACCCGGACACAACCTTAACTCCATTAACAGAGTTAAAAACTAGAGTACTAACCATTCAAAATGGCCAGCTGTACTTTAAAAACGCAAACGGTACTGCAGATTTAATTAAATTTGAAACTGATACAGTTAACAGCGCAACCGTTGGTAAAATTACAACAGGTTTGCTTGTAGCAAATGCATCGATTTCATCAGCGGGTCTAGCAATCTCTGGTACATCAACCTTTACTGGTGCAATTACAACAAACGGCCAATCCAATTTAGTTGGATCCGTAAATATCACAGGAAGTTTCTCTAATAGCCGAGAAGACGTTACCAAAACGTTAGTTGCGGTAGCTGGTGCAAACCGAGCAAAAGCCGAAGTTACTCTAACTGCAACTAGTAAATCATTAATTATATTAACTCTTGATGCAAGCTCATTCTATAGCGGATCTGCTTTCCAGAGTACAATTACAGACGGTATTGATATTGTTCTTATAAACGACGCCACTTCTCCGGTAAGAAGCGGTCAAGAATTTACAATTATGGTACGCGCCGTCACCTATACATCAGGTGGAACAGTTACTCACGTAAGTGGAGTATACGAAACCTTTGCTACAACAAATACAGCAACTCATAAAATTAGAGTAATTGGACAAAACTTTGCAGTATTAGACCAAGATGCGGTTGGATTAGATTCAACTCATACTACGCTAGCTTCACAATGGGCAGTTGGATTAAGTAGTAACCTATTTACATCTTCTGTTACCTTAATGAATGTTGGAACAGTTAAAAATAGTGCGAACCTTCCTGCAAGTTGGGGAGCAAATCAATCAAGACTTGTTGTAACTGGTGCTTCAAACGCCATCTATAACATTTAAAAATAAAACCCTGAGCGCAAAATGGCAGTTGCTCCTATTATAAAACCAATAACAACTAGAAAGGGTATATTTTACACTTTCCAGAGTTCATTAGAAGACTTAACTTTATCATTTAATAATAGTGGTAATCAATTTAAGTTTTCTAACTTTGTGCTTTTAAATTTACCTAATGTTGGAACACCAGACGGGACGCCTTCAGATAATAAGCTATTCTTTAAAGCTCAAGGTGAAACCTTAATGACTGATCCGGGTCTTTATAACCAAAGCAATCAAAACTACAATTTAGCTCAAAGTTTTCAAAATTACGCTTTGAATCTAGAAGCTTTATTGATTTCTCAAGATTCTTATAATAGAGAATTGCCGCTTAACGTATCGGAAAGAGTTTTTTGGAAATGGTTAAAGGAAGCAGGAGCTATTCGCTGGAGAGGCGCTAACACGCTAGAAACTTCTACTGCTAGCATTTTTACAGAAGAGGACGAAGCAGTAGGCTCTTCATATAGTAAAGTTGTACAGTATATTGGTGAAATTGATATTGTTAACTCGTATAAAGGTAAAGAAAACTCATATAGCGAACTTTACCTACATGTTCCAAATAACGTAGGTTCAACTCCATATACTCTATTTAAGTCTATCGCTGACGATAATTATAAGCCAAATATGACAATTACACACAGTCCAGATTTACCTGAAGACCGTGAAACAATTGTTGGTCGCCACTATAGTGATACTCACCCTCAAGGATTAAGTCTAAATGCATTTTATGATTTAGATGATTCAACTGTTCTTTTAGAGCAAGCCCCATATGCTGGGTCTACCTATACTGCACAAAACTGGTTTCAGGGAACCTTAAATAATTCATACTATACTGATGGTACTTATGATGCACCATCTGCTACTTGGAAATATAATACCGCAACCAATAAGAAAATTAAAAAGAGTAAAACTAATGGCGGTGTAACCACAACTATTAATTATACCAGATCAACTTTAGACGGGGTATGTTTAGATTTTGCAATTAGCGATTACTTAGTTGCAACTCAAAATGCAAAAACGGCCTTTTCCGGCCTTAACGACATTAATGTTCAAAATAAAAACTTTGATTTTAACACAGTTCTTGTTTATTATGATGTAATTGATCCAGTAACTAAAGTATTAAAGGCTAAGAATTTATATGGTGTACTTTTCTTAAATAAAATTCAACCAAACGGTTTAGAATTTGAAATACCAAGACTCGCTAAATATAAGCCAGATCCATTAAGTAAAATTAATGGTAACTCTTATGCATTTAAACTTAACGTGAAATTCGATACTTCAATTGAAGATGTTGCAGTAGAACCAATTAAAAATATTAATGCAAACGCTGGATTCAGTTTAGAGCTTTTTACAGACTTAATGAATCGTTTTCAAACCGTTGCAATTAATCAGGAGGCTAAATTAACCCAATTTACTCAATTACAAACTGACTGGGAAAAAGTTAAGTCAAGTCTATTAACTACTAGTAAAACTTCTGATATAGAATCAAGACTTTCAAGCTTAGAAAAAGCTCTACTTGCAAATAGTGCGCTATTTTTAAATACTAAAAACGTTATTGAGAAAATCACAAACGTCGAAGGTCAACTTACAAATTTTGTAGCAGGCAAGACTTCTCTTGAAGTTGCATATAATACAGATGTTGTAAAAAGCGGATCGGGGATAGGAATTAGCCGAGGAATCAGTAACCAAATCGTTGTCAACAATGAAACACCAGATTACAATTTTGAAACAAGCCCAATCTTTGATATTGCGCTAGCTCAATCAATTCCTCTAGTACCATTTAGTAATTATTATAGACATGAAAAATCTGGGAATTCACATACCCTAACTGGAAATCTGGTTTTAAAAATTAACGATACCTTAACTCAATGGAAAAAAGGCCAAGTGTTAAGATTAGTATTTGCAGATCCAGTTTTAACAAACGGATATAATATTACACTATCAACTGATGCATTAGCTAGATCTACAAATTTAGATTTTTCTAGTGTTACTCAAGCATACAACACAAGAATAGGAATATTAACAGATTACGGCTGGTCCAGCGATAATCGACCTATTTTCGAAATCATTTGTATAAATTCTTTAACCTTGGACTTTAAAATAGATAGAATACGATAATGGCTGAAGGAACTAATTCTTTATCAGAGATCTTAAATTCGCTTGGCGTACAAACCGCTAACGCACAAGAGCTTATTTCAAAAATGAATCAGGCTCTAACTACAAATTCTAGCCAAGTTGAAGTTACTCGAATCGATGCAGATGATCCAACTTTAAGTACAACTATTCCAATTCCATCAATTGGATATATGAATGGTCGTATTGAAGAAATCGATACTAAATTTAAGACTCTTCTTAACGCAAACGGTAATACAATTGGAGTTAAGGACGATCAAGGCAACGTTAAACGATTTGAGCTTAACGACATAACTAAAACTATTTCAGATCTTGAAAAAATCGGAGATGCGAGTTTAGGGTTACCAACCAGATTTAAAACCAAAAATAACTGGTTTTTTGAGAGTTTCCTTAGCCCACTACTATATGTTCCAATTGACGTAACTAATTATGTATCAGATGATATTTCTAAGTTTGAAATTAGAAGAGTTATTGTAAATGTTGGAGAAGATACTGACTTAATTACATTTTTTAATAATAATTACAAAGGTAAAAATTCCGTTAATTACACAACTCTATTAAATGATTTAGTAAATGCTGGAATTTCTTATTTTGAAGATACAAATATTGTAGATTTACCTGGAGCAATTAACAGATATCGCGGAACGTTTAAAGTTCAAACCATTTCTGAAATAACTGTGCCTGAAACTATTAACGGCGAAATCCTAAGTTACAGTAAAGTAAAATACGTTCTTGATAAATTAGAATACACAGATGTAACTGGATCTACTCCAGCTGCACAGCGAAGAGAATTATCGGTTGGCGCTAGAGTAATAACTGAAGAAAATTCAGAATATCTAGTTGAGTCAGTTGATACTAAAGATAAATCAGTTATTTTAAAAAGAGTATTTGGATCAGATGGAATTGTTCTTTTTGAAAACCTAAGAATTAAACCTGAACTATATAGATCACCAACTCTTGCTGTAAACATTGGATATAACGAACGCGAAGTAATTTTTATAAAACCAATAAGTTCAAAAATGGACTTAACCGTTGATTTTATTTCAAACGGATTTGGAATTTACACAAATGAATTGCAAATTACTCTACAAAGCGGACAAAATTTAACGCTAAACGAATACTACAATAATTTTGTTGCAGATTTTGGCTTATTGTTTTTATCATTTGCAAAGGAAAAGAAATTGCCGAATTCTCTAGGATTTCAGCCAAATTCGCCAACCCTTAGTTCAGCAAATTTTAAAGTTTTACAAATAGATTCACACGTAACTAATACGGACGCTGCGTCTACTGTAAAAACCTTAGTTTCACAAAAAGAATCAATTAATTCTCAATTAAGAGAATTAGACAAATCAATTGATACTCTTAAAAAGACAATTAACTCATCAGGTAATCAAAATGATGCAATTCGACTTAAAGCACAATCTGATTTAAATAATAAAACTTCAGCAAGATCGCAGTCATTTTCTCAATTATCAACGGTAGTTAAAGAACTTTCGCTAAACGTAAAAACCTCACCAGAATTTAGCGTTTCTCCTAAATATCGTGTTAGAGGATTTTGGGAAATTCCTGCGGATATTGATTCGCCATATGGCTTACAAAAAACTGTTCAGTTTAAAATTGCATACAGGTATCTAAGTTTAAACAAAGATGCAGCCGCTGCTGACCCTATTACATTTACAGATGCAGCTGGAACTCAAAGAACTGGCTATTTTTCTCCATGGACAGAGACTTTAACAAAGGCTAAGCAAAAGACATATAACTCAACAACCGGTCTTTACGAATGGACTGAGGAAAATGTTGCAGATCCGGAATCAGTTAATATTAATCAATTGGATATTGCAATTAGAAAAGGTGAATCTGTTGAAATTAAAATTAAATCTCTTTCTGAAGCAGGTTTTCCAGATAATCCAGTTGAATCAGAGTGGTCTGACGCTATTACAATAGACTTTCCATCAAATATTCAATCAGCAGAAGAAAATACCCTTATTGCTCAGCAGGCAATGGCAGACGAGAGTAGAATTTCCCTACAGGAAGAATTAAATGCTAGAGGATTAGATCTTCACTTATCTACCGCCTTTACTAGTAAAGATAAGTATTATTCACATACAACAGATGCGGTTGCGTCAGGATTCTTTTTAGCAGACGGCACCGCTATTTCTTTATACGATAAGTTAAAAGAAATATCAGAGTCTCTTTCAGCAATTCAGGCGTCTCTTTCTACCGCAACAGCTGAACTTATTATTAGCATAATTACCCCAGAGGGTAGCGAAGTACAGGTTACAAATGGCCAAACCGTTGATTTGTTTGCTGGATATTATGTAGACTCTGCTAAATTAACAGACGGTTCTTTAGATAAAGGTAAAGTTGTATCTAAAGAATATCAAGTTAAGATTAGAAATGCTTCGCAAACCCCGCTTGAATTACTTTCAACCTTAGGCGGAGGAATTGGAGTGGCTGCACCAACATCTTTCCCAGGTGCAAATACTGATACTCAATACAATACATATTTAAGATACGATAAAGCTCCAATTAATTTAAATGGAGTTTCTAGAGCAGGCTTTGCTGCATTTACACAAAGAACCGGCTATCAATCATCCCAAGTAAAAAGCCAATATATCTATGCTAGATACTTTAATGCGGATAATAGTAAGCGCCTCTATTATGGAGATATGCTAGACCAATCTGCTTCAACTTCTAGTATCAATGTGTCATCGTATGCAACTAACCAAAACTATAAATTTACTGATACGGTAAACGTAGTCCCCGGAAAACCTAACTATATGGGTGGACACTATATTCCATCTATTCCTGGTGCAGCAGGCTCGCTTGATGTTTGGAATGGCGGCCTTTCCGGCGGAGTTCCTACTGGAGGTGGAACCCTTACTGAATTCTGTATTCATAAAGATCACCCATTCCTTAAAAACTTAGGAAACGGTTCATTCAATGGTAATAATTTCTTAGGCCTTAGTGCAAGCGCACCATACGAAGTTTCAGGAAATGCTATCACAAATACAAGTCAAGTATATTTACCGTTTTCACACGCGGTTCACTTTAACACAAGCGCAGAAGCAGGAACCAATGAATTTGGAGTTCCATACTATGCACAAGCGGAAAGGGTAACCCCAGAATCTCCTTATGCATATAGCGATGTATTATATTCAGCTCTAAATACTTTTCCAATTAAAATTGGATTTGGGACAGGCGATGATTATCTAATTGGTGCAAAAACTTGCGGGTCATACTTATTTATGATGCCACAATCATATGCAGCTATTTCAGTAGACGGATCAAACGCAAGATCATCAAAAAGAACAGTTTCTGCCGGATCTGCTGCTTCAATAACAGTTCCAGTAGTTTTCCAATTTAGAACAACTGATAAAATCGGTGAAATTGGAGGTTGGTCAACCGGTCAAAAATTAACTAATATTACATATACAAAAATTATTGGACTTGATATTTACACTAAGAGTGGATTATTTGAGTTCGATATACAGGTTAGTGGTAAGCATCAGCGTGATACAATTATTACTTCGCCAACTATATTTACGCCACATGGCGGATCAGGCGGAGGCGGCGTTTACATATCAGATTTAACTGATATTCTTAGAAGCTCAGCATTTAATTTATCACTGAACTCTTCTCTAAGTGCATTTGGGTAATATAAAAATTAAGTATGACACATGCCATTATCTTATAAAAAGATTACACCCTTTGACACATCATTTGGATTAGTTAGAACTAACCCTAAACTTACAGGTAATGTTAAGTTAGTGGTAGATGCTAACCAAAATTTATATTTTGAATCAATTGAGGCAAGTTCTGAATTAGCAAATGATAAGTATAAAGCCTATCCAATTGACCCAACGTCTAATCATGATTCAAATCTATATAGATTTTTTAGTAATGGAAATACGCCAGAATCAATTGTATTTGGCGTAAAAACAAATGTCGCACTGGATTCAACATCATCAAATTTTGCTGACCAATACGATTTTTCTGAATATTTTTCAGGCGCGCGATACTGTATATCAAAGAATTATTCTGAAAAGTTCAAGTACTTTGCGCCAATATATTTAAATAAAGAGGTCCCAGAAAAATTTGTAATTTTTAAAATCCCTGGGGCAAGTCACTTGCCAATTTCGGAAACCAAAGCAAGCTATCCATATGCCAAGGCTGGACATTTAAAAAGCATACTGGATGATGCTCAAATTATAAAAACCTTTGACTTAGGAGTAGACTCGCATATCGGTAAGTATCTTAAAAAGATGCAGAGCAATCCGTTATTTCCGTCGACTACACTAAACTTTCCATTTAACAGAGGGTTGCTTGCATCATATTCGGGAGTTGCCTATAAAGTTGGCTGTTACACTGAAAAATTTGAAAACCTACAAGATCTAATTATAGGCGGTAAAACTATTACTGACTTTGAAGAATATGTAACTCTAGGTTATGAGAGAAACTCTGTAATTTATCCAAATATTCTAAATCTAGAATTTCTATTTGACGACACGTCAGACGACTTTGAATTTAATAGATATTTTGGAATTTACTGTAATACTGTAGATTTAGCCGAGCTAGATTTTGACTTAAGCGATCATGCTGCGCTTGCATTAAATTCTCCAACCATTACTGATCCTAACACATATGAATATGCGCAAACACCATTTACCCAAACTAATGAAAATGGATTAGATCTAAAATTTTATTCAATTCCAGCGTCTATTTCTTCAGCACTGTCTGAATTAGACGGAGCCGGCATTATTACGATTGAAGATAAGTTAGGTAACTTACATAAAGTTACGCAAGCAAATATTTTAGATTCAAAATTAAAGATTTCGAGTAAATCAATAGATTTGTCTCTACTACACGGTCCAACTGAAACATTTATGGAAGACTCTGCCGATTATACAAAAGGTGGAATCCAATCATTTATTGAAATTTCAATTGACGCAATCCCAAACCACCTAGATCAACTTAGAATTTATTATCCAAATGGAAAAGCGACTAATCAAAATTCTAAGAGATTTGAAACACTTACTGCAGTATCTAATTTTTCATATAATGGGTCGACTCTACTTGGAGCGCTTGCTCTATACAATGAATATGGGCCAGATCAATTTTACTATAGTATTAATGTTGTACAGCAGGAAGATCTAGCGACTCAATTACAAAAAATTGCAGAGTCGATAACCGAAGCAATTAACGCTATACAAAACAGTGGATTTAAAGCATTTTCTTATCAAAACCGAATATTTATTGTTGTAAATACCGAAGGTAATGTTTCATTGGAATATGCGGCCCAATATATTCCAGCCAGTAGCGACCTTAAAATAACTATATCAGAAGAGCCAATTTTTAAGAAAACGGCGGCCGACCTACTTGGAACAAGTTCTAGTACAACTATCGATTTAACTAATAGCGATTATATTGTATATGGCGAAGCTTCACCCAGTATTAATCAAACTAACTACTTATTTGGTACTTTGATTGCAGAAGCTGGAGTAAAAACCCTAACGTTTGGTATAGGAAATTTAGACCAAACTGACATAATTGGATGTCAAGTAGTTAATTTTAAGCCCGGCTCAGCACTATCCTCGCATATTTCAGTTGAAGGCCAATATTTCAATAAATTACATACAAATAAGGCAGATATTCTAGTACAATCACCTTCTGGTTGGGTTGAAATTGAAAATATTGTTAAGAGTATAGATTACATAAACACCAATACATTTACTAGCGAAGCTGATAAAATTAAAGCAGTAGACTATTACGATAATAATATAAACGTATTAACAGAAAACGGCACAGAAGCTCTTTTAAAATTTGGACTAGTTCAATTTAAAAAGAAATATAAACCAACAATTAGTGCATTATCAATTATCCCAATTAAAGATTTTGATTTTGACCATACTGATAGCCAATACTCGTCTACTCAATTAAGTGATGTCTGGAAATCTGCATTTATTCCAGAGGGAATTAATATGATTAACCTAGGAAAATCTGCATATCGAGTTTTAAATGGTAGTATTAAAATTGGAACGTCTACATATAGTGATGGAGATTTAATTGAAAAAACAGTACTACCGACGGTTGTTAAATTTGAAGCGATAAACGGAGATCCGTTTGTAATTCCAGCACTATCACTAACAACACCTACTTATGATGTTGAGCTTGCTGAGGCTACTCCAGATATTTTAGATTTTAAAGGATTTTTTACAATCACGTCAGACTATGCTGAAGTTTCTCCTTCTAAAACAGTATCATACATTTATCGAGATAGATTTACAAGCGGAAAAATTACATCAGAGTACGACTCAAATTACGAAAGATTTTTAATTGAAAATGCTGGAAAAAACCGATTGGTTAAGTACATCTGTAAATGGGGCGCCGACGGTTCCCTTGATTCAAGATCAAACCCGTATCGTTTGAATGCGGATTTAGTTTTTGGTGTAAATAATTTTTCACCCGAGCCAAATAAAGTTGAGCCAGATTCAAGTTTAATGACGCATGAGTGGTTTTATATTGAATCTCTATATGATTATATTAATGACATAACGGCCGCGTCTCAAAACAAACTATATTTTGATACGCCGTTTAACCCAACACTAGCTGTAACGCAAGCTGGATATTTTGAGGACTACTTTATTTTTACTCCAAGTTATTTAAATAATGGCGTTATGACGCCTTGTGCAAGAACGCAATATAGATTTTCCCAAATTAAAAAAGACTCTGTGTCTGGCATTGCTAAATCTATATTTAAAGGAATTAAGTTTGTATTTAAAGAGGTCGTGCAAGATACAGTGGAAAAGGAATTATCAGGGGCTCTTAAATACGTTAGAGAATCTAATCGTTTTAATAATTATCGCTTTACTTCAATCCTAAAGGTAATAGAAGAGACACCATATTCTGGTGAAAATCCTATTCAATTTAAATTTATTGAATCTAAGGACTTTAAATTTATTACACTGGTTATTGAATTAAGAGTTGGTCGTAAATCAAATGCATTGGTTTCTAGTCCAAAGGAATTACTTGTAACTAAAACTGGTGGACTTTCTCAAAATGAACAACATGCATTTAATAATATATCATCATCATTTTCTGACTATAAACTTAATATAAATCAAATTAGTACTGCTAATGGGATTCTATCAATTTCTGATATTACCTTAGCATTTATGTATTATGCAAAAAACAAAAAGTATAATACGTTAGACGGCAGCTACAGTAGCATAAATCTAGTAAATAGTTTAGATTTATCAAGGCCGGCTGGCTATGGTGACAGAGGTTTACCATTTGTATTTTCTTTAGATAAAGGCTCAGATATTCAAATTGTTGATGAGATTAGCAAAGTTAGTGTTAATAGCATGTTATCTTATAAGGACTCAGCCGCGCTTAAAGTATTTAGTACAGCTAATCCAGAAGAATTTACGCTAGATTTTCCAATTAATTCAAACGGACTCTTGTCAAGTGGAGAAGGTCAAGCCTTAACTACCATTACTCTTCCTGGAGGAACTTCACAAGGAATTACTACAACTGAAAATAATGCATATGGTGCATCTGGGCTAAGTTTATATCCATTTATTAAAAACCGAATTATTACATCAAACAGTATTAAAGAATCATTTGTTAACCAAACTGCAATAATTGGAAGTACTCTTAACCCAGCCGTAACTGCTAGTGTAGAAGGAGGTTCTTCGATTATCACGCTAAGCTCAGCTCCAGCCACCGCAATTTTAATTGGATCTGAAGTTGAAATTGTTGGATGGAGTACGCCTGGAACCAGAGTCAATTCAGTTAATGGCACAGCCGTAACCTTGTCTAAGGCAATTATATCAAATATACCAAATCAAAGCCAGCCTGCAGCTATTACATCTGGCTCAGTTGACATCTATTTACAAGCCGGCGCCAATTCAGAATTAGCATCATATGGTGATGCAACGGGTTTAAACTATAATGCGTCAAATAAAGTCTATGTAACAGGCACCGGTATTCCGGCCAATGCCTATGTAGTTAGCGTTAATAATGCTGCGCTTGATGCAAACAGCCAACTTATAACTAAAGTTACGCTATCGGCGGCTGCGACCTCAACTGGACCAGCTATTACTGTTAAATTTTTCCAAAAAAATACGGCAGCCCCTATTAATTTTTATCAAGCAGATATTAGCCATGCGCTTGCTACTCAAAACCGGGTAGCGTATTCAGGCAGTACTTTATTAAACGTTATTGATATTTTAGAATTAAAAAATAAAGCCACTGGCGAAACCGGATATACCTATCCAAATGCACAAGTGCTGGCATCAGAAACAAATTCAGCCTTTAATATTTTAGCTTATCCAGGAGATGTAACCAAGAAACTTCTTAGAATAATTAAGCAAACTATTTACAGATTATCAAATGAGTCTGGTATTTCGGAGATTTTGCCAAGCGGTGTTGTAATGAGGTCTGACTCTGGAATTGGTGAACTTACATTTACCAGTATTCCAACTGCACAAACTGTTTCAGGTGTAACAACCTTTAATCTTGATAAAATTATTAAAAGAGAATTAACTATCCCTGCTCTTGATACTAGCTATTGGGAATCAGTAAACTTTGCCCTTTTGCTTGGAGGAGAATCTTATTACAAAGGATTATTTAAAAGGTTAAGTTTCAATGAGTTTAAGAGATCAATTGATAGAGGCCGAGATAATGTAACCTATACTACATATTCAAATGGGGTAAAAACAACTAGCGAATTCTATATTGAAATTGAAGAGGCAACTATGGTTGAAAAATTAAAAATACCAACAATTTCACCAGTTAATATCCAATTGACACAAGCTGAAACTACAAGTAAAAGACAGGCTTCAAACTTAGTTGGATATACTGCGGCTGAATCATATTTACAGAATCCTGTCTTCTTAAGAAGACACGGCTCAACATATTCGCCTATTTTTAGAGAAGTTACCGCATTTATGCCAGATACCACTCTAAATTCAGAAATAGTTAAGGATGCAAATTGTAAATTTAATCCAAGCGCAAATCGATTCTTTGAAGTAAAAGGATTTGAGCATATTAAAGTTTCAGAAAAGAAAATTCTAGAGTTAGAGGGTAGCGATAAGTATAAACCAATCTTTGAATTAATTGGAGAAACTCCAATATCAAACGGTGACCTTTATCTACTTGCATCAAATTGGGACTATGGCTTCCATTTAGAATATATTAATAAAACTGATTCTATTCCAGCATACGGCACTCGACGCATAGCCGAAGATTCTTATTTTATGGCTAAACTTGCATCGTTACCGACGTCTATTGAAATCGATTCACTTTCTTCTAGCGAAATACTGGAGTTTCCATCGATTTCTGCTGACTATATTAATAGAGAGGCTGACGTTTTATACAAAGTAAACACTAGCGACTCTCAAGTTGATATAAACTTAACTAATGTTTTTGCAGCAAAGGTCTTATCATTAGGCCTAGAATCTCAAATTTCAGGCAGCTTTAATATTGATACAACTGCTAGAAATCCAGAAATACTTGGATCATACGATTTTTCGTCATACGTTAAACAATATGCAATCGAGAACATTTTACCTAACTATGCAATTGACCAACTTGTATTCTGGTACATAGAAGATAAGAGCCAGCCGACTGGCCTTGAAATTATTACCAAAACCGCAGCAGAGCGCTATGCGTTAGGGTACAAGAAACTAGAAGGAGTCCAAATAAATATTAAAGACGGACGATCTGTTCAATTAAGAATTCCCTTAAAAACAACTGGTCGATTAAGTTTAATAATTGAACCAAAAATGAAATTTATCTAAAGATGCCAGCACAATTAAATCTTAAAGAGGTTTTTACAACAGATAGCCAAGCCGTATTGTCAGACAAACTAAATTTTAACTTTACTAAGTTAATTGAATTAGGAATCGGCGATATTGGCCCAAGCGGCCCTGCCGGTGCGATAGGCGGAATCGGCCCAGCCGGTCAAGTTGGACCTAGAGGAGCAAAGGGCTCTAGAATATTTAGTGGAACAGACCAAACCACCAACACAACTGCCATTGTTGACGATATTTTTATTACAACCGGCGGAAGATTCTATACTAAAACTACGACGGCGTGGTCTCAAATATTTAACATAAACGATCTTTTAGCAGTATCGACTGAGTTCTTTTTAAATAAACAATTATTTACAATTAGTGACACTGATACTACCTTTACTGCAAGTACTAAAAAGAAAAATTATGGAATAGTAAGATTTTTAAAAAATGCTGGAGCAGACTTAGCTGTCGTCAACCCGGATGGAATAAATTATGGAAGTTCTGCATCAACTTATAATAACTCAACCCTATTTTTAAATAACTTTGATTTAGACAAATACCAAGCTAACTTTGTTGCAAACGGAAGTGTTGATGCACTAATTACTGATGTTAGTAAAGCAATTACAACAATATATTCAAATTTTGTAACCACATCAGATGAATCAGCTAGTAGATATCACATTCAATTAGGTTCTTTGTATAAATTGCCAAACGGTCAACATCAGATGAGTTTTTCTGAGAATAACCTTAGAATAAAGCACGCGCTAATAAACAATACGTCTGCTAGTCCAGCTGTTTCTTACTTTCTGTCAGAATTTAATGTAGGTGGAGATTCATCGTATACCAATTCAGTTAATGGTGCAACATCAGCCTTTAAGTTTAGAGCATCTCAAATGGATGGATCTGCCCACAATGGAGTTACACTATACACTGGAGGATCTTCTGCAATTAAAAGTTTTGCTGAAAATGACGCGGTATTTGATATAAATGGACTTTTGCTTGAACGCGCAACTGCTTCTGGTAAAACTCGGCTTGCGTTTGGAATAGACTCGTTAAACACAGCTCATATTATTACAAAAACTTCGTTTGACATTTGCGCAACTGGTGATATTTCGATTGGAGTATTTGGAACCGCATTGGGTGATACTAAACAAATTATCGCTAAGCGATTTGGCGCAACTGAAAAAACAACTGCTCTTGGTGTTGGAGGTACCCCCAATTCATCATTAACTGTATATGGAACTAAGAGTATAGCATCGGCAGTTTCCGATACCCGATATTTGGCAGACCAAGTTAACCTTGGAACAATGACCAAAAATAGTTTACCTTTGTCTGGTAGCGGACTAACCGAATTATTTGTACCAAGGCAGCCAAATTTAAGTGTTAACGGTAGTGCTGCAACAGCGGCTGGCCTCGCAAGTTATTTAGGATTTAATTCATATTTTGATGATAATGGAAATATGAACTTTACATATAGAGATGATAGTCCGGCAGGTACGTCTGGAACAGGTTCAGCTTTTATTACAACCCGAGATGGTAGCATGCACTTTGTTGCATATTCAAATGATCCAGCTCTAGTTGATACTAACTCCGGATCAAATTCAAACGAATCAGTATAAAATATACATAACACATGAAAACATTAAGTTTATCAAATATACTTAAAGCAGTTAAGTTTACCGTTACCAGAGATGGAAGAATGGCGGCTGGAAAATTTAACTATTATGAAGATGCAACAATGGATGCAGTTCTTTCTAATCCAACTTCGCACTTCATGCTTAATGGATCGCTGAGCTTACCAAATGTTGCATACTTCGGCAGTGAAAAATCAGGCCTATTGGAACTAACTAACGGTCATTATGGAGTATATGTTGGATCAACTAGTGCAATTACCGGTATTACTTTACCAGAACCTACGGCAAGTGTTTTACACAGAACCTATGTTTTAACTAACCAAAAAAGTTCTACCCTTGCTGTTAAATTTACAAGTGGAGGAACCGAAACAACTGTAGTTACACTATCGGCCCTGCCTTCAACTAGCGCGGCAATTACAACAGTTGCAAATTTACCAATTAATTCAGTTGTAGTTCAGTGTCAACGTACATCACGTGCCTTAGCTACTCCTCAGACCTATACTTGGAGAATTATTTCTGCAAACTATGCGCCAGCGGTTGGAGCATCTGCATCAGCTGCTACATATAATGGCGGTATTTTTAAAGTAAATCTTCTTAAAACAAACCTGTCGTCGATTTCATCGAGCACACTATCTCAATATATTACAATTACACTAAACGGAGCTTCGGGTATTCCGCAATCGGGTAACTCTAATCAAATTATTAGAAAATTTACAAGTGGTCAAAATGTAAGTGTATCAGTATCTTCATCTCTTCCTTCTGGATATTCGTTTTCGTATTGGCAAAAGAAGTCGCCATTACCGGTTGGTACAATTTCAGCAAGTCAGCCATTTACTCAAGAATTAGCAAATGCGATTACAGTAGACAACCTAACTATTACTGAGATTGACCTAGTGTTTAGCTATACGGCGCCGGTTACAAGTCAAACTTATACATATAGTGGCGGAGGTGGATCTTACAGTTACAGCAGTGGAGGTTCTGGTCAATACTCTGGCGGCGGCTATAATAATGAGTACATGTATTCATAGCAGTTAAGTTAAGGATCTAAGCTTATACGGGATCACCTGGCCTCTTTCTAACATGGACTTAATATCCAATAAGATGTTTGAATTGAAGCCACTAGAGTGATTCAGAAGTTTATTAGCAACAATCGTAGCTAACGCTAGTTCAAATAGAGTTTCGTCTTTAATTTTCTTTACTGAAGATAATACCATGACATTTTTCTTAGCTGAAAAATCTGTAATTTCTGGCTTAACTTGGCCTAATAGTTCGCTAAATTCGCCGTCTTCACATGAAAATTCGTTTATTTCAATTAGGTGATTTGCTTTAATCAAAAAGGGTACGCCTTTATCTTTAGTAATTTTCCAAATATGATTAAGTTTAGCTTTATTTTGTGTAGTTGCGACATAAATCGAATCTAACTTGTGAAATTTTGCTGAATTAAAGTAGAGTCTAGTGTAAGCCAGTCTATCTAACATAATATCTAAATATTCAGTAAGAACTTCTGCTAAAATGGTTGACGACATTCTTAAGATTTCCCCGCCATACTCTTCCCTGTTTCGGGTTAAAGATGCAATAATTTCCATTACGTGACGATCGTCCTTTTTAAAATTATAGGCAGAGTCGAAAACTCCCTTATCAACAATAACTGTATTTAAATTTAGGTAGTGAAATAGGATTTCGTGGAATCTAGTAAAAGATCCAGCTTTAAGATCCGCAAGATACTTTTGTTTAGCACCAAGCATAACGTAATTATAATATTCAAGGTCAACATATTTAGAATTTGCCAGCCATAGTGGATCCAGGCCTGGCACATTTAGGTTAGTCTTCATGGTGCCGAATCTTTATTGATATTTATTTAAGTTAGCGACCAGGCTAAACTTGGATAAATAAAAAGAAAGCGCCATCTGTAATGCAGACAGTTACCCTAAAGCTTATTCCGGAGACTTCCAAATCAAGTCTGACATTCAGCAGTAACTATAGACTATTTTCAACAAAGGATCCTTTACCTGGAGCCTATTCGATTACAAGTTTTACTGACGATGTTGACTTAAATGGCAATAACCAAAACTATCTAAGTAAAAAATTTAGATATTCAACAGATCGTGGAAACTGGTCTCTGTGGTACGATATTGCAGACATTGCCGCACTTGCTTTTAATAATGCTGATCTATTTGTTGAATTAAAATATGAATATAATAATACAACTAGGAATCAGCTTACTAATCCAATTGTTGTAAATGAAATTAAATTTAAAATTGTTGCAGCAGATTCTGTTCCAAGCCTATTTACACCAAGCATAGTTTGTAGCGATGAGGTTTGTCCAGCTCTTATTTCAACTGGCACCATGTCGTTTAATCCATATGCGGCAGACCAGGCCGTAAATATTTTTAAACAATTAAGCTTTAATACTAACAAATTATTTGGACATGAGGTTGTTTACTTTAAAACCGAACCAGATAGAGACTCTGCGGACTACGTGTTCAAGGAGTGGACTCTATTCAAAACAATTAGCAGAAAATGCATTAAGGTGCTTGTACCCGGAAATAAATTTCCAGATAATAAGCCTACATACGCAGAGTTTGGTGTGGATTTTGAAATGCCATTCGAAATCCATATTGATAACCAATATTTCCAAACGATCTTTGGAGCAGCGTCGAATCCTCGCAAAAAGGATTTCCTCTATTTTCCATTAACTAACAGAATGTATGAGATTCAGGGTACATACCTATATCGCGGAATTATGCAGGAGCCAGTTTATTGGAAAATTCAATTGGTTAAGTTTCAGCCAAATATTGATATGATGATGAAAGCAGAAGACCGAACTTTCTTAGATAATATTATTACAAGTACAGATGAATTATTTGCAGATCAAATGATTGACGAAGTTAAGGATGCAACAATGCCCCAGCAATTTAAAACAATTTCAACCCGTTTTGATGAAACTCGTAAGGCACTACACCCAGATCTCAAAATCAAGCAATTGACCCTAACCTACAACTATTCTCCACTAATTCAATATTATTATGAAAGTAAGAGTGTACCGAGCTTACCTATTACAGTTATACCCAAAACCTCAAATTTTACAAAAGATTCGGTTAAATATGAAGATGCTGCAACCAAATATACTTTAATTGCATATGAAGAATCTGAACTATTTTCACTATGGGCTGGCTATAAATTAACAACATATGACTTAAGTAATGGAGCGCCAATTAAAATTAGAGGTCCATATAATTCAAACGATCCACTGCTTGGCCGATATATTAAAATTGACAGATATGCTGACTCTAATTTCTTTACGCCAAACCAATTAGCGTTTGAACCAGATACAAATAGCCGTGTACATATTTTAACCAGAGACTATAGCGTTGTCTATAATGAAATTGGAAAATTAGGAGAAGACAAATCTAATATGACTTACTTTGCGCTATTTAAAATTAATGCCCTAACCGATTCAATTAGTTTTATTGATGCATACGATAATAATTTATCACAAGGATTAAAGTTAGATGGTACTTCAATTGCAATTAATAATTCAACTGATAAAAACGTTTCAATTAGGCTTGAAATAAATTCGACCTTAACTCAATTTAATACAGTTAGATTAGAAATCGATAAGTGGTATGCCATATTTGTGCCAGTATCTAGTCAATTTAAGCAAACTGCCCTAACTATATATGGATTTAATCAGGATCCAGCGAATTTAAATAATTTTAATGATATTTCTCAAATCCATAATTCAGCAAAAACCTTGACTGGTGCAAGTTCATTTAGTTTTTCAATTAACGAAAACTTTAGACTAGTATCATCACCAATTGATATTGCAAATATACGACTCTTTAATACAATGGTTCAAGAGGAGGACCATGATTTTGTAATTAGTCAGTTATTCATTAAAGATGAATCAATTTTACGTATAATTGATAACTGCCGTCCAAGATTAAATATTCCTTATATTGGTATAAACAGATAACATAAACTATGATACTAGACATTAAAAACAGGGAACAGGTAGAATCAGCACAGTTTGTGCTTACAGTTGATTTCTTTTCAAATAAATCAATTCAGCAACTTGCAGAAAAAGCCAAATCTGCTCTACACAGAGACATTGAGGTTGGCGCAACTCGAGATGCTTGGAAACCTTTACAGGAAAATGGAGCACGGCTAACCAATCTCTATAATAACGGATTTAAAATGAAGCGAATGACAATCGGTCCAGTCTACTATTACGAAGGGGTCAATGCTCTTCTTAAATCATTTAAGTTTATTGAAGATAACGGGTACACTAACGAATTGTGTAAGGTTAAAATTGATTTAGGTTTCTCTAAAATGAATGAAGGAGCAAGAATTCCTCAGCTAAATAAATTTAAATTTTTACTTAATTTTAATGAAGCTAAAGCCTTTGAATTATGGCCACAGGAGATTCGCTCAAGTAAAATCTATAAACACTCTATAAATTTAATATACCCAAAAAATAAATTTATAGCCGAAGCCGCTGTGCCGTCTGGCAGCTATTCTTCACAACTGGAATTTAGCTTTCCCAGATCAAAACAGTTTGGAATCAATTTTGACAGAATTAGTGAAGGTTTTGTAACTATAAAGTATATCGGCGGAAAGGATTACGAAAAGAGAAATACCCAAGCCGTTGAATTATTAAACCTGGTAATAGAGTCTCTTTTTTCAACCTTAAAATCAAATTCAATCTATTCAGATAGAGATCGTGAAAAAATTAAAGAGATCTTAACCGAACAAAAGTCACACTTAACTGCCTTAAAATCTTACGCAACATTTGAAACTAAATTTCCACTTATTAAATTATCAATGGATCTAGATTCAAGGCCAGAAATACTTGGTGCTAAGTTTAATCTGGTTAGGGAAAAACTTTTTGATCTGGTAACATATGGCGGACTGGTTAGAGGCCGTGTAAATTATAATTCAGAAACAAATCAAGTTGAAGTTTTAGAAGGTCGAATAAAAAATGGTTTTAATCTATCAAATATTATTTTTATGGAGTCTTCAATTCAGGCTGAACTTTCTGACTGTACACTAGTCAACTGTAAAGTTAGAAGTTCTAGACTTTTAGAGTGTACAATTTTTGATAAAAATGATATTAGATACTCAACTCTATCTAATTGCAACTTTAACCAATCTGGCGTTAATACAATTCAGCAATCAACAATTAAAGGTCAACCAAACATGCAAGTTTCAGCGGATTTAACTGAGTGTCTTGTTGTAGGATCACCACTTTCATACCACGCAACTAAAGATTCTAAGACTGAGATTGCTCTTTAAGCAAATCCAGTTTGGGATAATAAATAACTAAAACAACTGGGCCTAGATGGGAGTCTATTCTAACTTAACAAACATTACCGATTTATCTGATTCAAGCTTAAGCTCGAGTATATCGACGTCTAACCAGAATTTTGATAACTTACAGGCGGCTATCCAAGCGTTTTTAACTGCAATCTCATTTGATGAGACCAATAACAATATTTCGGTTAACCAGATTGCAGCAGTTGGTATTACAGCAAGTTCTACTATCAGAGTCGTACAAAACGGCTCTATTAAAATGCAGGTCGATGCAGATGGAGTATTAACAACCCAATCTGCCCTTGCTAACCTATTTCAAACACCTTTACTTAGATTACAGGATAATACTGGTAAGCTCGGCGCAGCTGGCCTTATTGGAGATGTTATCTATGCAAATAATACCGCTCCAGCTGGAGAGGGATTTTATGGATATACTCAAAATAACGGTTGGGTAAAACTATCTAGCGGTCAAGCCGCAAGCGGCCCAGTCGGAACAGCTTTTACTGGAATTGCAAATTCTCAAGGAACTGTAATATTTGGTGCAAGTAGTGCAACTGATACCCTTGGTTTTGAGGGTCAGGGTGGAACCACCGTGAGTCTAGATGCCGTAACCAAGAGGGTTATAATTAGCTCAGCAAATGTTTCAACTAATTCGTTTAGTCAAATTGCAAATGCACTTGGTAATATTCAATTAAGTGCAAGCGGTCCACAAAGTACATTTAGAATTGAAGGTACTGGTGATACTACTGTTGCATTTAATGGTGCAACCAATAAGGTAACTATTAACTCGCCTGTTCAAACTCCAGGTTTTTCTAAAATTGCAAGCGCAAGCGGCGCAATTCAATTTGAAGCTGCTTCTATTAATGATATAATCAGAATTGCTGGAGAGGGTGGAATTAATATTAATTTTAATTCAACTACAAAACAGGTTTCAATTGGAATTGATACGGAGGCCCTTAATTCAGTTTCAGCCTTTACTATAAGTAATGATGGAACCGATATTGCATCAACCGAGCCTGCAACGATCTTAACTAAAATGGAGCAACTTGATTTCAAGGAAGGTCCAGCTAATTTAAGTTCATCAATTTTAGCAGTAGCTGATCCATCTAGCGATAAGGTAACTGTTTTTGTAAGACCGATTTCTCCACCTACATTTTCAGCAGACGTTTTTGTAAGTTTACCATTTGGTAAAACAGTTGGACGATTTATATCTGGAGACACAATTCCCGCAGCGGGTAAAACTGCTGAAGAGGTGTTTAACCTTATTGCACAGGAACCAATTGCTCCTACCGTGTCCCTAAGTTCCTCTACAAGTATCTTATTTAATCAAACTGCAATTTCAAATGAGTTAGTCTTTACTAAAACTATTAATACACTTGGTGCAACTACAGCAACTGCTGTTTTACAGTGGAGACGTAATAATTCTGGTACATGGACTACCTTAACTTCAACTACTGGTGCAACTACATATACACACACTCTAACAGATTCGGCTTTTAATACTCAACCTTTTAATTATCAATATATTGTAACCGATAGTGCTGGAGCTACCGCAACTGCAACTTTAACAATTACTCCACAATCTTATCAATCACCAAGTATCTCATTTAGTGCCCCAGCTTCGACTCTTTCACTATCAATTGAAAGTAATCAAATTAGAGAACGCGGTAATACGTCATCTGTTTTACAGGGATCTACTTCCAGAAACCGACTCTATGTTCCAATTAGCGGATTCCAATATGCAGTTTCGTTTAATAGTGGAGCCTATGTAAATATTGGAACAGCTGGATCCCTAGCGGCAGCCGGCGGATCCTTTACTAATTTTACTGATACGTCAATTACATCATCCGCAACTAGCGCAATTTATCGAGTTTCTGTTACAGATTCCTATACAACTGCAACTGCTTCATATAACATAACTTACAAATACGTGGTATTCTATGGACCTAGTGCAAGCGCGCCAGCTAATTCAGCTGGAGTTAGAGCCCTATCTGGCAAAAGATTTACAGATGCCGGTAATACATTTACCCTAAATACAGGAGCAGTTCAAACAATATTTACAGTAGCTATTCCTGCAACAATGGCCCTAACTCAAGTATTAGATCTGGATGCACTAAACGCAAATATCACAGCAAATTATACACTTTCAACATTTAATGTTAATGATGGAGGAGGAACACCAGTTGCATATAAAATATACACGCTGACCAATGCTATTCCTTATAGCGCAGATCACCGTCACCAAATAACTATCGCATAACCATGAGTTTTACACCAGGACTTCAATTACCTTATGGTATTACACCAGTTAACCCGGTTCCAGTCGACGGGTACTCTGGGCCATATGCAACAACAGCTGAAGCATTAGCTAATATTCCACAGGCTATTCGATTCCCAACCATGCAGGTCCGAATCGTTAATGGTGATGATAATCAGATGTACTGGTTTAAAGACGGAGTTTTAGATGTAGATCTTATTGAATTTTCACCAACCAATGCTAACTTATTAACTTTTGTTGCGCATCTTCAAAATACTTCATGGTTAGTTAATGAAGCCGCTGATTTTAACAGTGGCAATAATGCAAATCCAACGATTTATGTTTTTAGAGGAAATATTTACAAATTTAAAGTTGCCTCAAGTATAGGTCACACCCTGCAAATCCGAAGCGCAAATGGCACAGCCTATTCAGTCGGCATGCCGACTAGCGGTGCCGGTACAAATACTCAAGGTAGCGGCGGCTATATCTTATGGACAGTTCCATTTGACGCGCCAGACGATCTTTTCTATGTATGTACGGCTCACCAAAGCGTAATGCGAGGACATATTCGAGTTATTCCAAGTCTGGTTGCACCAATTACTCCAAGTGCTGAACAAGGCAATGCTAATCAGGTAACATATACTTCAAATACTGGCAGTTATTCACTAGCATCAAACTCGGCAATTACCAAAGCAATTCATATAGATTCAACCGTGTGTATAAGTATAAATGGAGTAAGAAGACTCTTAACAGATTCAAATACGTCTCCTTTCTTTTTTAGCCGAACTGGTGGTATAAATCAATTATTATTAGCTCAAGTGCAGGCAGGGGATTCACTTTATACGAGGCCTGCATATTTAGAACATGGATTAGAAACCTCTGATCTTATTCTACTTGAATATTTTAGCGGGGGCACAGTTACACTTGCATAAATTACTGAACAACCAACAAATAAATAACTTAAATAAAAAGACTTTATAAACAATGGCACTAATTAAAGGTAAACAACTACAAGATACGTCAGTTTCACTAACTAAGCTGAGCGGCGCAACTGGTTCAGTTACGTTAACTACTGGTACAATTACCACACCTGCTGCAAACTTAGTAATAAGTAGCTTACCAATATCTGGAAGTCAAGCAGCAAACAAAGAATATGTCGATTCGGTTGCAACTGGATTAGATATAAAAAAATCAGTAGTGGCAGTTTATCGCACATCAGTTGCAGCAGCAGGCGGTACTCCAGCTATATCTACTAACAGCCAGCTAGACGGAGTCGACGCAGATGATGGTAACGTGTATACAGCTATTATCACACAGGCGGATATCAGTTTCCTTGTACTTGACGGTATTACCATTACTGACGGTGATCGTGTCCTAATTGCAATTTCATCAGGCGGTGTTCGCCAAAAGGTAAATGGTATTTACGTATATCAAGGCAGTAAATTAATTAGAGCCCAAGATGCTGATAACGTAACTGCAAATATTGGAGAAGTTTCTGGCGGATTATTTACCTTTGTTGAG
>Ga0102879_1000166_pt1 | contig 29628 bp, 28 predicted proteins | sample Colrivmet1548B02_FD_78187 | JGI IMG/M metagenome (GOLD analysis project Ga0102879, IMG submission 78187) | Estuarine microbial communities from the Columbia River estuary - metaG 1548B-02 | ecosystem: Environmental > Aquatic > Marine > Intertidal zone > Estuary | place: USA: Columbia River... | reverse complement strand
TTGTTCCACGGCGGAATGGTCGATTCCCTGTGCTTTTTTCCAGATACTCACGCCATTCATTCCCAGCGCACCTTCCATCATCTCCATCGGCATTTCCTGCACTGTTTTGATTTTCCGCACGCCAAGATTGCACAAGGTTTGATAGGTTTTTGTTCCCACCATCGGAATTTTCTTCACGGACAAGGGCGCCAAAAAATCCCGTTCCGTCCCGTAGTCGACGTGAATTTGATTGTTCGGTTTTGCTTCACCCGTCGCAATTTTGGACACTGTTTTATTCTGCGACAAGCCAAAGGAGATCGGCAATCCCGTTTCCTTCAGGATACGTTGACGCAGTTCTCCCGCATACTTAAAGGTACCGAAGAAGCGGTCCATTCCCGTGAAATCAATGTAGAATTCATCGATGGACATTTTCTCATACACAGGAACAGCCTCGCGAATGATTTCAGTCACAGCGCGTGAGTATCCACTATACGTTTGTGTATTCCCCTTAATGACAATGGCTTCCGGACATCTTTCCCTCGCCATCTTCATGGGCATGGCGGAATGAATTCCAAACTGTCGTGCCTCATAACTACAGGAAGCAACCACTCCTCGGTCACTTGTCCCGCCAATCAAAATGGGTTTCCCAACTAAACGACTATCTAATAAACGTTCACAGGAGACAAAAAACGTGTCTAGGTCCATGTGAACAATCGAACGCAATACTGACATGATCAAAAAGATTAAAGTAAATGCGTGCTATCGTTGATCCAACAAAGTTACTAAAATGATTAGATATTCATCTTTTATTTTGATCATATTTTAATCATATTGATATTTTTCACTAAATTCAATAGAAAAAAAAGAAAGATGGAACTAACAACAATCAAAAACAGCATTCACGAAATCAGGGGAAAACGCGTCATTCTTGATTATGAATTGGCGAAAATGTATGAAGTCGAAACGCGTGTATTAAAACAAGCCGTGCGTAGAAACATCGATCGATTTCCGGAAGATTTTATGTTTGAACTGACAGAAATGGAAATACAAAACTTGGTATCACAATTTGTGATACCACATATTAAACATTTGGGTGGCGCTATACCCTTTGCCTTCACAGAACAAGGAATAGCCATGTTATCCAGTGTGTTAAAAAGTAAATTGGCGATCCAAATCAACATTTCCATCATGCGCGCCTTTGTGATGATGCGTCAATGGAGCCTCACCTATCATGAACTAGCGGAGCGATTAGAAGAGTTGGAACGCAGCCATGGAAAGCGCTTTGATGGCATTGAACAAGTGTTAAATTACTTTATACAGAAAGACAAACAAAGTGCTCAGCAGAATCAAAGAAAACAAGTGGGATATAAAAAATAACAGAAGGTATTCACAGAAGTCGAAATGAAAATCTTGATATCACAATGTGTGATGTCAAGTTGGGACGGATAGTTTTGTGTAATTTTAGAAGATTATCGCGTATATATTAACCACAGAATTAAAATTAAATGCTAAAAATATACTACCGAATTTGGGTTAGCTTGTTTCTTAATATAAAAACTGCACAAAATGGAAATCAAAATGCGGCTTTGATTCTTTCGTTTTTAGTTTTGACAGCTGTTAACATTATGAATACCTTATTAGTTAGCATGCTATTAATTTTAATCTTTGAAATACGTATTGAAACTGATAAAATATTATCAATGAATCCGATAATTCGAAATTGGAGTATTTTACTTCTTTTTTTAGTACCTAATTATTTTCTCATTGGCTATAATAAACACTACGAAATCTTAGTGGATAAATACGAAAAACAAAATATTAAAAATCTAGGAAGGAATTATTTTTTTATCAGTTTTATTTTAATTTTCATATTGATATTCTCAACAATAGCCTTCCCAGAGTTTTTAACTTGACTACGAAAAAATAAAAACGTCACATAACAGCCGATTGGCAAGATTGCGAATTTTGTAGTAAATTGACGTTTATTTCTCGCAAGAAATTTTATAATTGACAGTAAATAATCAGTTACGAAGTTCGCGCAATCTCGCCAAGCGCCGGAACGTAAGCAGTAAGGGTAAAAACGACACGACAATGAAAAATCTCATTCTTACAACTTCAATATTTTTCCTGACTTTATCCGTATTCGGGCAAAATGGACAACAGAACGGGAATTTATTTTTGTTATTAAAAGACAGCAGGACGATTTCTATAAACTCATTTGAAAACAACAAAATAAACGAAATAAAAACATTCGCAATTTCTGAAAAATCAATTTACACGACTGACCAAAAAGAAAGAATTGCAATTCTGGACACTGCAAAGAATGACATAACAATATTTAACATTAATTCTTCAAATCAAATAAAACTTTCCATTCCATTTGAGATTAAGCCAAAGACTGTTCTTCTAAACAATGACAACATTTTTGTTGGTGGAGAAATGGGGAAGGAAATACTCATACAATATCACCTGAAAAATGAAAAATGGTATCAACTTGAGATACCTAGTGAAGTTGTTGTTTGGGGAAAAGCAATTGACGATTTAGTGGTAAATGACAGTTTGCTTATTGCCATTGACAATATTGTAATGCCAAAATATGTTTTGTTTTATCGATTGAATTCAAACAACAGATTGGACTTATCGCATTACAAAGGGCTAAAACATAATGGTGCATACGAGAGCATACACCATGGAAGAATAACAGAAACATACATTGGGCTTTTGTCAGACACCCATAGTGGTTATGTAGCCAGGACAAATCATATAACTATTTATAACAACTTAGACTTTTCAAATAGTTTTGCATTGTCCTCCAACCAAATGGACAAAAACTACCTTACATTTACTGATTTCTTCCTCATAAATGACAAAATAGTAATTGCCAGTAAGGAAAAAGGGTTGGGTGTTTTTGAAATAAAAGAATCATATTTTAATAAGACAGATGAGTATTCTCACATGAGTGGTAATCGAAGAGAAGATATTTCAAAAATAAAATACACGAAGTATGATAACCAAGAAATTACAAAATTGACCTTGATTCCTAACACAAATAAAATTGTATTGACTTTAGAAGATAAAAATGGAGTAATAAGATACGAAATTATTGAAATATGAACAAAAGCCCAGCAGGTAACAGGCGTTTGTTTCAATGGCGGGTTCAGTGGTTCATTGAACATTCTACCTCGCATCAACCATTGTGGTGTATTGATCGTTTTGTGCTCCGAAATCCGCTTCTTCACCAAGCGCCAAAACATTATGCCTAAGTTTAAGAACGACAAGAAATGAATTACAAACTTTCAGACATATTAATCGGACTCTTATTCACTGGACTAATTATCGGGACAGGTTTTATGCAGACCCAATTAAAAAACGAACCACAAATTTACTTTATTATCTTTTCAGGACTAACTGCCTTATTGTTGTTTACAAAGGCAAAAGTCATTCCAGGCATTCTTTACAAATTGTTAATTGGATTGATGTTCTACTTCATGTTTTTTGTCTTTTGTATGTTCATCTTCGATTTAATTGCACCAGAAAGAGCTACAGGTTATTTAGAAGATGGCCGCAAAGTAAAGTTTAACGATTTTACTTTTTTATATGCTGCTGTCTTCATAGGCTTAATTTTAAGTGTATTCACCGTTGTCATATATACTCGTTTTCGTATAAAATTGGATTTAATCGCGTGTGAGAAGTACTTCGCGTTAGCGACCTTCATTTTGACATTTGTAGGATATTTCATACACGAATTATGAATATAACAGCTATCAAGCACCAGCCAAAGATCTTACTACGTTGAAATGTTAAATTTGAACCAAACTATTTCTTACATTTAGAAACTAATTTATTTTAAGAGTTGGGCCGATCGACTGGCAGCAAAACCTTCGGGCTAACCGCTAATCACATCAAGAATGAGAACATACTTCATCATATTTATTGGATTGTTAATCGGTTGTCAGAGTAAACCAGTTTCCAAAACGGATAGTGAAACAGCAATTGAAGATGTAAAATCAAAAGATTTGGAAAAACTCGAAGAAAGTGAGCAACATTTTCGCGATCGTTTGTACACGAGAGAAAGTGACCATTATATTTCAAAAATAGAAGAAATTCCAAATCGCGAGGACGACGCTTACCGAATCACAATCAAGTCAAAAAATGGTAGCTGGAAAAAAACCAAAGTAATAAATACTCGTCCTCATATGTCTAGAATAAGCGACTGTAATGATTTGTATACAGTGGTAAGCTTTCCTTGCGGTGGCCCATGTCATTCCGAGGTTTTTGTGTTTACAAGCAAAACCAAACCTGACGAGCAATATGATTATTGTAAAAAATGACAATTGACGTAACATTTAATTTTTACACAGACGCAAATGGTGGTGACCCAGACAAAACAAGTCCTACACTCCGCTCTTATCACAAAATGTTATGGAGTAAATTATTGCCAAATGGACAATCTTTTGAATTAGACAATAAAAAAAGTGGAGCATATTTATACCACAAATCGGAACTGGGAGAATTTAAATTAGGCAGTGATGCAATAACTCATTCATATCGAAATCAGGCAAGAAAACAATGGTTGATAAAACAAATTCCTAATGAAGTAATCGAGCTATTTGACACAGGCTCGACAATTGGAGCATATACACTTTTTCCAAACAAACAAATTGACGGCAAAAATACAATCAATCAAGCTCGAGGAGTAAATAGCTTAATTGATGACAGATTTGACCTGACCTTGGAGTGTATCAGACTTTTTTATTCAAGACAACAAAGCCCACTTTACGATACATTCTTAAGATACAATGACTTCTTCGACTTGTTTGGCAACTTTAAAGGTTATATTGACTTCTTTTTACTTAACGACCTTGTTGATGAGAATGAAACTATAAAGTTTTACTTACCATTTGACAATTTCAAAACAAGACCAACATTTGCAGATATTGAAGAATATTTAATTTACAAAAAGGGAGTAATGGAATTTATAAAAGCACGTAACATACGAATTGAAAAATACGCACAAACAATGCAACAGAATTCAAGCCGCTAACAGCACATGCCCAAAAGTGACGATAACGTAATTTGCAGACACATTTTTGGTGAAAATCGCCACCTTCGGAAAGCTGCAACCTATTATTGACAAGCATTCCTAACCAAAGAATAGAGCGAAAAATGAAAAAACTATTTCTACGAATGATTAAATACGCCATCCTCATTGGACTAATCATTTTTCTTTCGATTATTCTTTACCCTAGGACATATGACGTTCCTGCGTTTCAACAAAGAACAAATACAAACTACTGGGACTTGACGACAGGTTCCAGAATAGGCTATTCACTGATCAAAGCGAAAGGGATAAAAAAAGCGTACCCAATAATCTTTTTACAAGGCGGTCCGGGTGCGCCAATCTTTGAATCTAACATTGAAATATTATCCAAACTTTCAAACTACGGATACGATGTGTATTTGTATGACCTAGTGGGCTGCGGACATTCTAACAGGCTTGAAAATGTTGATGAATATACGGTTGACAGACATAAAAAGGACTTAGCTGAAATCATTAACAAGATTGGGGCCGAAAAGGTTATTTTAATTGCCCAATCGTGGGGATCCATATTGGCAACAAATTATTTGGCTGATCATCAAGCGAAAATTGAGAAACTAATTTTCACGGGTCCAGGACCTATTTTACCGATCAATAATCAACTGGGAGAAATAAAAGCTCCCGATAGTTTAAATCTGAAAGCGACTAAGTTTACGAATGCCAAAGGAAGTCAAAAAGCATATGATTTGAGAGCAAGAGTCGTAAAGTTTACAGCAGAAAAATTTTCTTACAAACTAGCATCCGATAAAGAGATGGATGATTTTGCGACTAACTTAAATTTTGAATTAAATAAATCCACCGTTGTTGATGCATCGATCATAAAACCCAAAAGTGGCTATGGTTATTATGTTCATATTAAAACAGTGCAAAGTTTTAAAAAAACGCCAAATAGACGCGATGTCTTATCAAAATGTAAAACACCCATTTTAATAATGAGAGGACAATTTGACGGTGGAAAATGGGGCTACACAGATGAGTATTTAAACGTATTTAAAAACCATCAATTGGTGATTATCCCCAACGCTGGACATTCAATAGCACTTGAACAACCGGAGCTTTACATTCATACCATTGTAAAATTTTTAGGTGAATAATTTTGCAATCGTTTTCATCGCTAAAAATAATTTGCCACTATCGGGTAATTTCTGAAAACCATAACTACTGTAAAACGCCTCCGCATTGACATCGATTGGATCAACAACGACTGCAATTGAACCGATTTTTATTGATGCCAGATAACTGCGGTATAGCCCTTCAATGAGTAATTTTCCGCCAAATCCTTTTCCGTGAAACGAGGCGTCGACAGCTAATCGACCCAAAAGTGTTGTTGGAATGGTGTGATATGATTTTGGATATTTATTTTGCCATTCAATCGGTACAAATTCCCTTGAAATGCTTGAATTGGATAAGGTGTAAAACCCAATCACCTTGTTGGAGGTAACTGCATCCGTGCAGACAAAACAAGCCGCAAGTCTTTTCTTCACGTCTTGACTGGCTTGAAGCTTCAAATATTGATCCAACAAACTATTTCCACACTGGAAATCAGACCTCACATGCGAAGCATGAAGATTCTCTGTGAGAAACCCCATTGCTTACAAATCAGCTTTAAAGGATTGCGCCGCAGCTTTCAGTTTTTCATTCGGTGCCGGTGCATTAAAAACGGTGTCGAAGAATAATTCAGCATCGCGCTTCGATGAAAGAATGGATTCCTGGGCCTGAATGATCTCTTCCGCCTGTTTGACCGCTGAACGGATGACAAAATCTGTTAAACTACGATAGCCACCTATTGCAGCAGCTCTCTCAAAAAATGACTTTTCATCTTGTGTCAGACGTGCTTCAAACCTAGTTTTTCCGGATATTTTATTACTTATTGCCATGATTTTGGAGTTTAATAATCAAAAGTACGGTTTTTTTCCGTACAATAAATACAATTTAGGTTCAATTGGTTAAAAAATTGTGAACAAATAAGAGAACGTTAAAAAATAGAAATTATTGAAAACAAAATGTATAACTTTAATGCAACTCAATAATTCAAAAGAATGAAGTGGACGATACCATATAAAGACAATAAACCTCTAATACATTCGGTATGTACCGGATTGTTTTACTTACTGTTCTGTTGGTCGCTTGAATTCGGAGATTCAACAAAAGGTTCGTTTATGGTCTTAATGATATTTCTTCCTGGACTTACATTTCCATTAACCACTTCGTATTATCAGACTGAAAAGATTTCAAATGCGGATGCGCGTATAATCGTCCATTTGATTTTTTCGGTAGCCATTTATCATGGAAGTGTTTGGTTGTTTTCAGGAGAAGGCCGAATAAAATACATTACCGTCCTAGCTGGATTTTCAGGGTCCTTACTTTACTTAATTTTGACAAAATATGTATTGCAAAAGAAAATTTCCTTCACCCAAATTATTTTAACGGCGACAATCAGTGGCCTTGCCTTTCTTCAATACGAGATGAATGGACCCGAAGGCTTGTTCATGGGCTTAGCTGTCTGTCTTTGGACCATAGCGAATGGGCAATTATTAAATATGGAACAGAAAAAAAGCTGAAGTCTAACGATGGTTCATTATCATCGGGACTTTCGTAATTTTAAACTGAAAATAAATATGAATCAAAAAAGCAATAACAATCAAGAAGCCAAACGCGAATGGTTTGCCATCATCATAACCTCTGCCATTTCTGCAGTGTTTGCCTTGATGGGTATTTATGTCATCAAAGACTATGGGATAGCTATTTTTATTTTCATACCCTTTTTAATGGGATCCCTGCCATCCTTTGTTTATAGCCGTAAAAATGAACTAACTTGGAGGAAATCTTGGAAAATGGCCTTGCTTACACTAACTGTTTGCACCGCTTCACTCCTATTATTCGCCATAGAAGGATTGATTTGCATTGTAATGGCCTTGCCGATTGCGATATTATTTCAATTCATTGGCTGTTTACTCGCATTCACCTATTTAAATCGTTCCAAGAACAAGGACATAAAACCCATGTTTATCTTCATTGCACTCATTCCACTTGTCCAATGGACTGAAAAAAATATTCAACCTGAAGTTAAACCTGTCCACACTTCCATCATTATTCACGCGTCTCCTGAACAAGTTTGGAAACAAGTCATCGAATTCCCTCGATTGCCAGCACCAACAGAATACTTGTTCAAAGCTGGAATTGCCTATCCAACACATGCCACCATTCAAGGATCTGGCGTTGGATCCGTTCGTTACTGCCATTTTACAACCGGATGCTTTGTTGAACCCGTTAAAATTTGGGATGAACCAAAATTGCTGCAATTTTCCGTACTAGAGCAACCTGCACCGATGAAGGAATTGAGCTTTTGGGACATCGATGCGCCACATTTACACGATTATTTCGTTTCGAAGAAAGGACAGTTTAAACTAACACCATTGGCAAATGGCGATACCAAACTGGAAGGAACCACTTGGTATTATCACAATATTCGTCCGGCAACATACTGGAGAACATGGAGCGACTATATCATTCACAAAATACACTTACGCGTGTTAACACACATCAAAAAGAATGCAGAAAGAAATGTCAAAATGTCACGCTAAAAATCTTGGAACACAAATTGACAGATAATAGAAAACAAACAACAAAAACAACGATTATGAAACCGATTTACATTGTATTAGCGAGTATTGGAGCTATTATTCTTTTCTCTTTTTTAGGCTACCGTAGCCTTTTTAACAATGCCGTTGGCTACCAAGAAACGGTGGACGAAAAATGGTCCAACGTGCAATCTGCGTATCAACGTCGTGCGGATTTGATTCCTGCTTTGGTGAAACAAGTGAAAGCTGGATCGAAAAACGAACGTGAAATCCTGACACAAGTGACACAAGCAAGAGCTGGAATCGTGAACGCGAAAACACCAGACGATTTAGAGTTGATGGGTAGAAAAATCAACACAGCCATTAACTTGGCGTACGAAGCGTATCCAGAATTGACTTCGACGAAATTGTTCGTGGACTTTGGTCGCGCTGTGGAAGGATCTGAAAACAGAATTAACTACGCACGTGACGAATACAACGGTTCCGTGAAAACGTACAACACGCACATCCGTAGCTTCTTCGCAAGCATGTTATTGAACCGCGAAGAATTCGGTAAGAAAGAAGGATTCAAAGCGAATGCAGGAAGTCAAGACGCACCTGATTTCGAATTGGAATGATCAACAAAGAAGAAAACGACCTAATCGTTTCAGCGATTCAAAAAGCTGAACAACAAACCTCTGGGGAAATTCGTGTGCACATCGATAAAAAATGTAGCACGGATGCAGTGAAACGCGCTGTTCAAGTATTTGAAAAGTTAGGCATGCACAACACTGCTTTGCGAAATGGCGTACTCATTTACGTATCGTTTAGCGATCGAAAATTAGCCATCATTGGCGATCAAGGAATCGATGCTGTTGTACCTGCAGATTTCTGGGTGAGTACTAAAGACCAAATGATTCACTGCTTTAAAGAAAATCGTTTTGCCGATGGAATCATTGCAGCCATCTCCGAAGCTGGAATGCAACTAAAATCCTTTTTTCCTTACATGGAAAACGACGAAAACGAATTATCCAACGAAATAAGCACGGAAGCATGAGAAAGATCATAAGCCTTTTCCTCGTTTGCTTCACGGCACTTTTCGCTTGGAGTCAAGTTCCTGACACCCCTAACCCACCTCGATTCTTCAACAACTTTTCCCAAACGGGAATTATCAGTGAGGAACAAGGGACGGAATTGGAGGCGATGTTGGACCAATTCGAACAAGAAACCAGCAACGAAATCACCGTAGTCATTGTGGATGATCTCAATGGAGACGAAGCTTGGCACTACGCTTCCGAACTGGGAGAAAAATGGGGAGTTGGAAAAGCGGACAAAGACAATGGAATCGTGATTCTGGTCAAACCAACCGAAGAAAAAGGCGGACACCAAGTGTTCATTTCACCAGGACGTGGATTGGAAGGAGCCGTAACGGACATTTCTTGTGGTGAAATCGTGGACAACGAACTGATCCCGAATTTCAAAAAAGGAGATTACTTCACGGGTATTAAAAATGCAATTGTCGTTTTAGCGAAAATGGCCAAAGGTGAAATCAATGAAAAATCCTACCGAAAAGCCAATCACAAAAACGACCTCGTAAGTTCCCTTTTTGGATTCCTTTTCATTCTAGTCATTGTTATTCTGCTCATCCGTAAAGGTGGACGTGGAGGCAATGGAACGACATTCGGACGCGGTGGATTCTTCGTTGGAGGATTCGGTGCTGGTGGTGGATTTGGCGGAGGAAGCTCCGGAGGTGGCGGATTCGGTGGATTCGGTGGCGGTAGTTTCGGCGGAGGTGGTTCAGGTGGAAGTTGGTAATTAAAATTGATATGATGAAATTTAAAAGTTTACTTGTCCTAGTTCTATTTGTTCAATGCACATTTGCACAAAAGACCTACAAAATTGCATTCTATAACACGGAAAACCTATTCGATACCATCGATGGACCAAATGACGACGCAGAGTTTTTGCCAACGTCTAAATCACAATGGAACGGAACGCGTTACAACGAAAAACTGACGCACATTCGTCAAGTAATGAACGACTTAAATCGTCCGATGATCGTTGGATTCAGTGAAATTGAAAACAAAAGCGTTCTGACGGACTTAATCAAAAAAGGATACTCCACATACGGAATCGTTCATTACGAAAGTCCGGACCTACGTGGAATCGATGTCGGAATGATTTACGACAAGAAACTATTGAGCTTAAAAGAATCGGGCAAAATCCGTTTTGTCCTACCAGGCGACACCACTCCCCTCACCCGCGACATCGTTTGGGCGAAATTCAAATGCAACAAGGAATACATCTACGTGATGGTCAATCACTGGTCGAGTAGACGTTCCGGAACAGACACAAGTGAACCGAAACGCATCAAAGCAGCAGAAGCCGGAGCACAGTTCATTGATTCGATCATGAACATCAATCCATCGGCGAAAATCGTTTACTTGGGTGATTTAAATGACCATCCGCAGGACAAAGCTCCACAAATCATTCAACAACGCTTGATTCCGGCGATTACAGCAGCTTCTGGTGAATTCGGGGGGACTTACAACTACAAAGAAGAATGGGGCGTTCTAGATCACATTTATGTTTCCAAAGGAATGTCCACAGGTGCCGTTCGCATGAAAGAAAACTCCGGAAAAATCTCCTCTTTCCCTTATTTGATTACGGAATATAAAGGAAATAAAGTTCCTTTCAGAACCTATGCTGGCGATAAATTTCTAGGTGGATACAGCGATCACTTACCGGTGTCAATCGAGATTTTAGTCCCGTAATTTTTCTCCATTCCCTTGAATTGATACGGAAGTTTTTCCTTGTATAGGAATTTCTTTTGAATGGATTCAAACGGACGATAAACGTAGTAAACGTAATTGTTGTGGACGCGAATTTTATCCACGTAGCGAAACGTTAACTTCACTTTTTCGCTAATCTCTCCCGTTTTAATATTGACAAGTCCAAGGTAGCAATAGCCGTCCTTTTCATACGTCGTATAAATGGAACCTGTCACGCGGTCTTGAATCACATTGCGCCTCCACCCTGTTTCCTTTGCTTGATAGTGATGATACAGTGGAATGGAATCCATCAGATTTCCGTCGATGGAGTAAACCAGCAAAACATCCTTTGGATAGTTAAAAATAAGAATGGAATCGTTTCGATGAAACATCGGCGCGAAGACTTCCTGGTAGTAAATCGATTGCGTAAAGTAATTCGCTCCAATGTAAATCTCTGCATCAATTCCTGTTTCGAGTTCCTTGTTTTTTGCCCATAACTTCGTTCGGACATCCATCCATTTGTATTCGGAGCGATACAGTTCCATCATCAAATCATCTTTGATATTCACAATGGATTTATACGAAGAGTCTAATTTATCGTACACGTAATAATCGAATGCTGGATAAATTTTACTGAAATCCGTAAAGAAAATTTTCGATGTATTCGTGTCGACAATCGGTTCGATGTACTTGAAATAATAGTCCTTCGGAATTTGACCAATTTCAATTTGATCTCCATCCGAATACACGCCATAGACATGTTCCTTGCAAATGACATGCGCATTTCCACGGAAATCTAGTTTCAATTCAATGGCGGCATCGTTCAGCAAGACACTGGACTTTGTCACAGTCCCATCGAACAACAATAATTCACTGCCCTTTTGCAATTGCTTCGGGTATGCCAATAGAATGATGTCGCCGTTTGCTTGCACTTCAAAATCACCGACACTCAAGCGTTTGGAACCAAAAACGGTATCTGGAACACCCACGGATTTCACGATGACTTCCTTCGACAGTTGAATGCGCATAGGAATTAATAACACCTCTAAACGAATGGTATCCTTGCGCTCCTTGAAATGAAATTCAATGTTAGTCGTTTGGTAAATTGCGTGGCGAAAATCAAAATACAAGGTTTGCCCTAAATCGATTTTATTCAATTGATAATCCGTCACTCCATTAACTGTTTTTTGATAGACTATCGAATCTCCACTTAAATTTTGGGACATCGAAATCCCAACATTGGAAACTAAATCGCCAGTGCGTTTATCCAAACACGTCAATCGCAACACTTGCGTATTGGCAAAACAGACAGTAAAAGTCAGTAAAAATAAAAAGTAGAATCTCATGTCTTAGGTGAGACGCAAAGAAAAGTAAAATTCCACAAGGAACTTATACGCGAACGTTCCAATTGAACACATCCGCTTCTTTACCCGCTTTCAAATCATCCATGTGTTGTTTGATGCGATTCGAAATCGTACGTGTTTCGAATGCAGGCAATTCAAGGATTTCGTCACGGTAACCAATCACGATAATCTGTGCAATGGTTGCAGCTGTTCCAGCTCCAAATGCATCTTCCAATGTTCCGTTTTTCGCAGCTGTCACGATTTCTTCTACGGAAACTTGACGTTCTTCAATTTCTATCCCCCAGCTTGCAGCAAGTTCTAAAACCGAACGTTTCGTGATGCCACGTAAAATCGTATCTGCTTCCTCTGAAGGTGTAATTAATTTTCCTCCGATTTGGAAAATGATGTTCATCGTTCCTGATTCCTCGATGTACAAATGTTCTTTCGCATCGGTCCAAACCAATTGGTGGAATCCTTGCATCTGACATTGCTTGGCTGGATACAAAGAAGCACCGTAGTTTCCGGCAGCTTTCGCACGTCCAACTCCACCTTTCGCAGCGCGTGTGTAATGTTCTTCGATTTTCACACGTACAGGTTCTGCATAATACGCTCCAACTGGTGAAGTAATCACCATGAATTTATACGTGTCAGATGGTTTAATTCCAACCAGTTCATCCGTTCCAAACAAGAATGGACGAATGTATAATGAATATCCTGGACGATCAGTTACCCAATCTTTGTCCACCGCAACCAATTGCTTAATTGCTTCAATGAAAATTTCTTCTGGAACTTCCGGCATACACATGCGTGCTGCAGATTCTGCAAAACGTTTCGCATTCATATCCGGACGGAACAAAATCACTTCGTCTTCTACGTTTTTATAGGCTTTCAATCCTTCGAAAATCGATTGTCCATAATGCAACGCAGACATCGCTGGGTGCATTGGTATCGGTTGAAAAGGCATAATTTTCCCTTCTTGCCATTGTCCATCGGCGTACTCCATGATGAACATGTGATCCGAAAAAATTCGTCCAAATGGTAAGTTATCCCAATCTACTTGAGCTAAAGCTGATTGTGTATTTTTTTCAACTGAAAAATTGAGAGATGTAGTTGACATACGCGTATTTTGTTGCGCGAATATACGTCCTTTATTCCTCCTCCACAACTAATTTTATTCACAAGACAATTCTTGTACTTTTGTACTGTAATAGTTCATAGTGAGTAAAAGCGAGGCAGTATTAAAACAATTTTGGGGATTTGATCACTTTCGACCAAATCAAAAGGCCATTGTGGAGGATGCAATAGCCGGCCGAGATGTGCTCACACTTTTACCTACTGGCGGAGGAAAATCCATTTGCTTTCAAGTCCCAGGATTAATCCGCGAAGGAATTACCATCGTTGTTTCTCCGTTGATTGCCTTAATGCAAGACCAAGTGGACAACCTCAATAAAAGGGGAATCCGAGCGAAAGCAATCACCTCCGGGATGAGCTACAAAGAAATCGATTACATCCTCGATAACGCGCGTTTCGGCGGACTCGATTTTCTCTACACGTCTCCTGAACGCTGTCAATCGGATTTGTTCATTGAACGCTTCAAATTAATGCCCGTTGGACTACTTGTGGTCGATGAAGCGCATTGTATTTCTGAATGGGGACATGATTTCCGACCTAGTTTCATGCACATCAAGAATCTTCGCGTTCACAAACCACATGTCCCATTGTTGGCGCTGACAGCCACAGCAACCGAGCGCGTGAAAAAGGACATCATTCACCACCTAGAATTAAAGAAAGTTCAGGTTCATGAAGCTTCATTTGTTCGAGAAAACCTGCATTACCAAGTGCGTAAAACGAGCAATAAAATTGAATCCATTTTAGCACATTGCAAACATTCGACCGATGTAGGAATTGTCTATTGTCAAACACGTAGGTCGGTGAAGGAAATGGTGAAACTCCTGATGTCGAACCGCATTTCTTGTGGCGTTTATCACGGTGGACTCACGAAATCAGAAAGGGAACGCATGTTAAACGATTGGATGTCCGAAAAAAGGCGCATCATGGTCGCAACAAACGCCTTTGGTATGGGAATCGACAAACCGAATGTGCGATTTGTCCTACATTATGAAATTCCAAGTTCCCTAGAAGCATACTTTCAAGAGGCTGGTCGCGGCGGTAGAGATGGTGAAATGGCGAAAGCACTGTTGTTTTTCGAAGACAAGGACACCGAAAACCTGCGGAACTCGACCTTAAAGAAATTTCCTGCAAAAACGGACGTGCTCAATACCTACCGTGCCATTTCTAATTTTCTGAAAATCGCCATTGGATCTGGGAAAGATGAGACGTATCCTCTGGATTTAAAGAAAATGTGTCAAGTGTACAAACTTGATTACGAGACCACTTTTCATTCACTGAAAATATTGGAGTTAAATGAAAACCTACTGTTCTCCGAAGGAACTTTTCATCCCACAAAACTGAAATTTCTTGTCACGAACCGAGAATTGTACAATTTCCAAATACAATACGAATCAACGCATCCTCTTTCGACACTTTTAACCCGATCTTACCCTGGAATCTTTGAATATTTCCATGTAATTCACGAAGATGAGATCTGCAAGAGACTAAAAATCAATTCTGAACGTTTAACTCATCAACTAGAGTTTATGCAACAACACGGAATCATCGATTTAAACCTCCGAAGTAGTCTCCCAACTGTTACCTACATAACAGAAAGATTGCCGGATAGCCACATTTACTTAAAACCAAGTATTTACAAGGAACGACGCGATATTGCCATTCAAAAAGCGGATGGAATGATTCAGTTTTGTCAAAAAAACGAATGCCGCACGCAACAAGTGATTGCGTACTTTGGACAAGCATCCGATCCATGCGGGACCTGTGACGTTTGTCAAAAAAACGCACTCCCACTTGATTCCATTCCCCGAAAAATTCTAGCTCTGCTGGAAAAACCCATGTCCTTGAAAGAACTTTCTGTTGAAATCAAGCTAACAGAAAAAGAAACGGAGGAACTTTTACGCGAATTGTTAAAAAACGAAATCATTATCTGGATGGAAGGAAAGTTTTACTTGAATTAAACTTTTCCTACTATGTCAAATGTGTCGCCGGATTTTCGTCCAGCCTTTTCTCGCTATCCCTTTGTTTACCTCTGTTTGTACTTTTCCACCGGAATACTTTGTGCTGAAAAAATTCCAGAACTGAAGGATTACTTTTTTCTCGTGTTAGCAAACCTGATCATTGTGTCTGTGATCCTCCAAAGCGCCAACTATTTACAGGTTGCTGCGAAACAAATCATGCTTTTTTCTTTGTGTGCATTCTTTGGATTTCTAGCGCACTACGAACAACAACAAAACACAGGCTGGGAAGATTGGCACTTCCACAAAGGAAAAACGATTTTCCAAATGAAGGTAACGGAAATTCAAGCTGGAAAACCATGGACAAAGGGAATTGGTGAAATTCACTGGAAAAAAGGAAGACAATCGTTTTACACCCCCATTCGTTTTTACGTTAAGGGAACAAAAACCCCTAAATTAGATCAAGTTTTAACGGTCAAATCGGAAGTCATTCCCATAGAAAACAAAGGGAATCCAGGAGAATTCGACCTGAAAACCTATTGGAAAGCCAAAGGGATTTGTGGCATGTTTTTCATGGAATCCCAAGACTTTGAAGTGCTAAAAACTGTTCCCTGTTCGTATTTAACGAAGTCCATTCGGGAAGCGCAACAACTGTGCTTGGACATTCTTGCGAAACACTTAACTGGACAAGAATTAGGAATTGCCCAAGCATTAATTTTAGGAGATAAGTCCTTGCTGGACAATGAAATTAGAAACGCATTTACCGCAACGGGTTCCATGCATGTGCTCGCAGTTTCGGGTTTACACATCGGATTAATCCTTCAACTTTTATTGGCACTCATTAAACTTGGAGCAAGATGGATTAATCGATCAACAGCTCTCTTGTTCGTGATTCTTTTATTGTGGTTTTATGCGTTAATGACTGGATTTTCACCATCCGTCATTCGTGCGGTGTTTATGTTCAGTGTCTTAACCTGGACGCAATGGAAAGGATGGCAAACGTCCTCGATTAATTCCTTGTTCTTTACGGCCTTCATTATCGTACTTTGGAAACCTATGTATTTCTTCGACATTGGATTTCAACTATCCTATCTCGCCATGTTAGGCATCTTTTTGTTCTACCCAAAAATCGCTGACATTTGGAAACCGGAGAACAAAATTCTCTATTATCTTTGGGAAGGAACAGCTATTGGATTTGCTGCGCAGGTCGCTACAACACCGTTAACGCTGTTTTATTTCCATCAGTTCCCGAATTACTTTGCGATTGCCAACCTCGGACTCATGGGACTTTCGTCCATTGTTTTGGGCGCAGGGATTTTCATTCTTGTCACACACAAAATCCCCTTGGTAGGAAAACTAAATGGACTCATCCTACTTTATTCCGTCTATTGGATGTTTCGCTTGATCCAGTGGATTGAAGCCTGGCCAGGTGCACTCGTTTATGGATTTGAATTAGAACTAATTCTCGCGCCTATCTTGCTTTTCAACGCAAGCATCCTTTTCTTGGGCGAGGTCCAAAAAAACTACTGGAAAGTAAATGCCCTTCACTTTTTATTCATTTTAGCGTGGATTAGTCACAACCGTTTTCTCAATGCGTCTAATACGCACCTGTGTCTGTTAAACGAAAACAAGCTGACGGTAATCCTCAAAATAGGAGAGCGAAGTTGGTGTTTTTACGATGATGCAAATCCCGATAAAATTCAATTTTCAGCCATCAATCACCAAAAGTTGTATCCATCAAAGTTGGAAATGATCTCCATGCGAAAGAAACATGTCCGTTTCTCTTTTAACAAAGGAAAATTAGAAATTCTGAAAACTGCATTTGGACGAGAAATCAAATTGAACAATCAGATTTGGCGCGTGTACTACAAAAAGGACTTTTCGACGAGAAATGATGCGTCATCGGTTTTCATGCCGTGGATTTCACATCCTCATTCACTGAAAAATGGAGCGAAAATCTATGAGATTGCTCAAAATTAAAAGCAAATCTTATCTTTGTCAAAACAATTTATGCGCTACATCGACCCAAAAAGCTGTAAAGAAAGATTGTCGAAAGAGGACAATTTGATCGTGATTGACGTTCGTGAAGACTACGAATACCAACATTGCAACACCGGATTTACGCACATCCCGATGGGCGAAATTTCCATGAGACATGATGAAATTAATTCAAGCAAAGATGTCGTTATCATGTGTCAATCTGGACGTCGTGCCGAAGCTGTCGTAAATTTGTTAGAAACAGAATTTCATTTTCCACAGGTATTTGTCATGGAAGGTGGAATCCTCGGTTGGATTGAGCACGTTGATCCATCCTTAAAACTCGACTAATGACCTTACTCAAAGATTTTTTGGATTTTTTCCTGCATTTAGACGCACATTTATTTGTGTTGATTCAAGATTACGGTCTATGGATTTACGGCATTTTGTTCCTCATTATTTTCGTCGAAACAGGATTAGTCGTGATGCCATTGCTTCCAGGTGACTCTTTGCTATTTGCCGCGGGAACCTTCTGTGCTGGAGTCGTTAAAAATGGTGAAACAGCTGAATTAAATCTTTTTCTTGTGTTGGGACTTTTAATTGTGGCAGCCATTCTCGGTGATGGACTCAATTACTTTTTTGGAAAAACGATTGGATTGAAAGTACTGCAATGGAAAGTTGGAAACCGACAAATCGTTAAACAAAAATACATCGATCAAACGCATGCATTCTATGAAAAGCATGGTTCAAAAACAATCATCATCGCACGATTTGTACCGATCGTTCGCACCTTTGCTCCTTTTGTAGCAGGTATCGGAAACATGAGTTACCAAAAATTCTTGCGTTTCAACGTCATTGGCGGCGTTGCTTGGGTATCCGGATTAACCTTACTTGGTTATTTCTTCGGCAATATGTCCTTCGTTCAGAAGAACTTTGAAGTGGTGATTTTTGGCATCGTTGGACTATCACTCCTACCGATGGTTGTGGAAATCTTAAAAGCGAAGTTAAAATCAAAATAAGGCTTGAAACTCTTGTTTTAAGAAAGCAACCGCAACTTCAGAAGGCATCACGTCTAGTTGTGCCAACATTTCCATGATTTTAGCGGATAAATCCAAGGAGCTAGCATTCTCCCCCATTTGTGCGGCAGAGAGATTGATCAAACGAATGGACTCCTCTTTCGAATCCCGCATCATTTTCCATCCAGTTTCTGAAATAAACAACTGTTGAGCAACGTTGTGGTCAAACTCGTCACGAATGGTTTTCAACAAAATACTTTGCTGTGCCAAAGCGGAAACATTTCCCTGATGTGCACGCATCACCAAACTATTCGGATGAATTCTTTCCATCAATAAAATAGCGCGTTGGTAAGCCTCCAAGCGAGATGGTAAGAAAAATTCTTGTCGTCCTTTGCGCAATTCTAACTGAAGCTTCACCAGCTCTTGGTCCTCCTGTCTTTTCAAAAAGAAATAAACTAATGCGATGATCGTTAGTCCGAAAAAAATCATCAAAAGAAGAAAAATCCAAAGTTCCATGTTCGTCGTTTTGGACAAAGATAACAATCGATTGAAAAGTAATGCGTAAAATTCTCAGCACATATCGTCCTTTCGATTATTTTTACACTTCAAATAATTGGCATGAATCAAGCTTTTATCATCATCATTCTAATCGCCTACTTTGGTGTTTTACTGTTGATTTCCCATTATACATCGAAAAATTCCACGTCTCAAAGCTTCTTCACAGGTGACAAAAAAAGTCCGTGGTACCTCGTCGCTTTTGGCATGATTGGAACCTCGCTTTCCGGTGTAACCTTTGTTTCCGTACCCGGAACCGTTACAGCCAATGGATTCTATTATTACCAAATGGTACTTGGATTCTTCATTGGTTACTTCATCGTAGCCTACGTCCTACTTCCACTCTATTACAAATACAACTTAAGTTCCATTTACCGTTACCTGGAATACCGACTAGGTTTTGCTGCCTACAAATGGGGCGCTGGATATTTCATTTTGTCACGAACACTAGGTGCTACTGTCCGACTCTATTTAGTGATCAATGTCCTGCAGTTATTTGTTTTTGACAGTGTCGGCATTCCCTTCTGGCTTTCCACAGTGATTATCATTGCCATGATTATTGCCTATACGTTCCGTGGTGGAGTGAAAACCATTGTTTGGACAGACACGCTTCAAACGGTTTTCATGTTACTCGCTTTGGTCGTTTGTATCCTTGCCATTCAAAGTGAATTGAATTGGTCTTGGGGACACATTTGGAGTCAAATGTCCGATGGTGGCATGACCAAACTATGGAGCACAGATCCACTGCGCAAGGATTTCATGTGGAAACACATCATTGGTGGAGCCTTTATTACCATTACCATGACAGGACTTGATCAAGAAATGATGCAGAAAAACATCAGTGTAAAGAATTTGAAAGATGCACAGAAAAACATGGTGGTTTTTAGTTTCATTCTTCTCTTTGTGAACGCGTTGTTCCTTCTACTGGGTGGAATGTTGCAACTTTTCGCCACTAAAAACGGTTGGGAATTCAAGCCAGATGATTTGTTTCCATCCATCGTTCAACAACACTTGCCATTCGGAATCTTCATCATTTTCATCATTGGATTAATTTCTGCACTTTTTCCCTCAGTGGATGGAGCGATAACTGCCCTAACATCTTCTTTCTGCATCGATATTTTAGGTTTTGAACGTCGTTCCGATATGGATGAAACACAAAAAAATAAACTGCGAAAAGGCGTTCACTTGTCCTTTGCGGTGTTATTCATGCTGCTCGTTTTCTATTTCAAATGGATGGACAACAAGAGCATCGTTGATTTGATTTTCACCATCGCTGGATTCACCTATGGTCCATTACTCGGCTTGTTTGCCTTTGGAATTCTGACAAAGCGCAATTTAAAAAACTACATGGTTCCAATCGTTTGTGTTCTTGCACCACTCATTTGCTTGGGCATTACCTATGGACCACTCATTATGACGTATTTCGATCCAAAGTACAAAGTAGAAAACTGGCTGAACGGCTATGCTTTTGGACATGAAATGCTTATTTTAAACGGAGGACTTACCTTTATCCTTCTTTACCTTACCAGCACAGCGACAACCGAAAAAGCAGCAGCATGAAAATCAACATAGACGACTACGGATTACACTTACGCTTCGCACCATTGACCTTGAGTCGACCGGTTGGGAATTTACGTATGGGGATTTACACCAACAACGAACGATGGGAGCGTTTGCTTCCTGAATGCGAGGTTGGATACCTCACGGAATCCTATTTGCAAGAAAAGTTTCCTGCACAGGAGACAAGCATTCGAGTGAACGCACAAGTAATTCCAAATGAAGAAGTTGCAGCAGCTGTTTATGCACTAGAAGAAGGTTATTCACTGTACATGAATGGACTTTTCATCGCAGAAAATGGCAACTCCACCACAAAAATTGAATATGTTGGCGCTGCACCGATTGTCATCGAACACCGTTGGGACCTCTTCCAGAAAAATGAAGCGGCCATCGAATTGGATTTCTATTTAATTACGGACGAACGTAAATCACAGAAATTATCCAAAACAAATACCTTAATCGGACCAAGCGACTTATTATTCATTGAGAAAGGAGCATACATCGAAGGTTGTATTCTGAACACCAATCATGGTCCAATCTACGTTGGAGAAAACGCTGAAATCATGGAAGGATCAATGATTCGAGGTTCCTTCGTTTTATGTGAAGAAGCTGTGGTTAAAATGGGCGCAAAAATTTATGGTGCAACTACCATTGGACCTCATTGCCGTGTTGGTGGCGAAGTGAGCAATGTGATTTTCCACGCATTTTCAAACAAAGGACACGATGGATTCTTGGGGAATTCCGTTCTTGGAGAATGGTGTAACCTTGGAGCTGATACAAACTCATCTAATTTAAAGAACAATTACAGCAGCGTTTCCAGTTACAGTTACGAATCCAAAAGCATCGAAGCAAGTGAACTACAATTCATGGGACTCTGCATGGGCGATCATTCAAAAAGCGCGATTAATACCATGTTCAATACAGCATCCGTAGTTGGATTTGCCGTAAATGTCTTTTCGGATTCCTTTCCAGAAAAACACCTTTCCTCTTTTAGCTGGATTAACGGAAACGAACAGAGTGTTTTTCAACTAGACAAAGCCATTCAAGCAGCAAAAGCCATGATGGACCGTCGTCATGTGGATTTCACAGAAGCCGATCATAAAATCTTTGAAACACTGCATCAATCTAGGCCATAAACTGACGAATTTTCAGTCAATTCAAGCATGGCACAATGCTTGTCCAATTCACCACAGCTAGTTTCTACTTACGAAAGTTTGAGATACTCCAAACTAATATGACAACTTGTCGCAATAAAAAATATATGAGTGATTTATTTGAACACGGTTTTTTCGGGATGTCTGGCATGGAATCAGATGCAGAATTTATCCCTTTAATTACCGCTGAAGAGGAGGAAAATGTCAATAACCAAGAATTTCCAAACGAACTCCCTATTCTTCCTTTACGAAACAATGTGCTTTTCCCAGGCGTCGTTATTCCCATTACGGTTGGAAGAGATAAATCGATTAAATTAATACAAGAGGCAAACAAAGGAAATAAAATCATCGGGGTCGTTTCACAAAAAAACCAGGAGGAAGAATCGCCTAATTTCGTTGATTTACATTCCATTGGTACGGTTGCTCAAATCGTACGCTTATTAAAAATGCCTGATGGAAGCTCAACCGTTATTCTTCAAGGAAAACGTCGCTTTGAAATCGTTACGCCCGTTCAAACAGAACCGTACATGCGTGCCAAAGTGAACATTTTCAAGGAAATTCCATTTGAACAAGGGAATCAAGAGCTTGACATTATGTTCAAGACAATCAAAGACTTGGCGCTTCAAATTATTCGCGAAAGTCCAAACATTCCTTCCGAAGCACAGTTTGCCATCGGAAACATCGATAGCCCAACGTTCTTGGTCAATTTCATCTCCTCCAATATGAATGCAGATGTGGCAAAAAAGCAAGAAATGCTGCAGGAAATGGATGTCAAAAAACGCGTGATGATGGTCATGGAACATTTGACACTCGAAGTGCAAATGCTGGAAATGCGCAACGAAATTCAAAACCGTGTGCGCAAGGACTTGGACAAACAACAACGCGATTACTTCCTTCATCAGCAAATGCGAACGATTCAAGATGAATTGGGCGACAATCCACAAATTCAAGACGTACGTGATTTCGAAGAACGTGCAAAATCGAAGAAATGGGATGAGCGTGTAGAAAAATTATTCATCAAAGAACTCGAGAAACTACAGCGCATGAATCCGCAAGGAGCTGAGTATACGGTTCAAATGAACTACCTAGATTTATTGCTAGACCTTCCTTGGGGAGTTTACACGAACGATAAACTTGACTTAAAACGTGCGAAGAAAATCCTAGAACGCGATCATTTCGGAATGGAAAAAGTCAAAGAACGCATTTTGGAATATTTGGCGGTCCTGAAACTGAAAGGAAACATGAAATCTCCGATTCTTTGTTTTTATGGTCCTCCAGGTGTGGGAAAAACATCCTTGGGAAAATCCATCGCGGAAGCATTGGGAAGAAAATACATTCGCATGTCCCTTGGTGGACTGCACGACGAAGCAGAGATCAGAGGTCACCGCAAAACCTATATTGGAGCAATGCCTGGACGCGTGATGCAGAACTTGAAAAAAGCAGAAACGGCGAATCCAGTGTTTGTATTGGATGAAATCGATAAATTAGGCAGAAATCATCATGGAGATCCATCCTCTGCCCTATTGGAGGTATTGGATCCAGAACAAAACAGCGCGTTTTACGACAATTACGTAGAAACAGAATTTGACTTATCGAAGGTTTTGTTTATCGCAACAGCAAATAGCTTGAGTACTGTTCAATCTCCTTTACTCGATCGAATGGAAATCATTGAAGTCAATGGATATACCATCGAAGAGAAAATTGAAATAGCTAAAAGACATTTACTTCCCAAGCAAATTGCCGAACACGGAATCACCAACAAGGATATCCAAGTAGATAAAAAAGTGTGGGAGAAAATCGTAGAGGAATACACCAATGAATCGGGTGTCCGCGGTTTAGATAAAGTAACGGCGAAATTGGTTCGCAACAGAGCGCGTCAGATTGCTATGGAAGAAGAATTTACTTCCACCATCACCATGGAAGATCTCTTTACCTTCCTTGGAGCGGGAAGAGCACGAACAAAATACATCAATAATGACACTGCTGGAGTTGTGACAGGTTTAGCTTGGACATCTGTCGGAGGTGATATTTTATTCATTGAATCATCCATTACGAAAGGAAAAGGGAAATTAACCCTCACTGGAAATTTGGGTGATGTAATGAAAGAATCAGCTGTCATTGCCTTGGAGTTTTTAAAAGGACACAGTGAATTGCTTGGACTCGAACAAGAAGTCTTTGATGAACACAACATTCATGTACATGTGCCTGAAGGCGCAACACCAAAAGATGGACCTAGTGCCGGAATTACCATGTTGACTTCATTAGCATCAGTATTTACGCAACGAAAAGTCAAGAAAAACCTAGCGATGACGGGGGAAATCACCCTTCGCGGCGATGTACTTCCAGTTGGAGGAATTAAAGAGAAGATTTTAGCAGCAAAACGAGCTGGAATCAAGGAAATCATTCTTTGTGCGAAAAACAAACAGGATATCGATGAAATCAAAGAGGATTACTTAAAAGGAATTACCTTCCACTTTGTGAGTAAAATGTCGGAAGTATTAGACCTTGCGTTGACGAATGAAAAAGTAATAAACGCGAAGAAAATTGAGGTTCCAAAAGCAAAATAATGCTAGATAAAAAGATCATTGTTTTCGATGGAGTGTGCATTCTGTGTAATTCGTTTGTGCAATTTATCCTCAAAAAGGATCGGTCAAACCAGTTTTATTTCACAACGGCACAATCGGATTTCGTTCAAGAGCAGGTGAAATCCATGCAGTTCAAGGTAAATCCCATGGATTCGGTGATTTATCTGAAAAACGGCAAGGTGCTCACCGAAAGTTCAGCGGTACTAGGAATATTAAGTGATTTAGGTGGAATCTGGAAACTTACATCCATTTTTCGATTGGTCCCTTCCTTTTTTCGAAATGCCATGTACCGTTTTTGTGCAAGAAGACGCTACCGCGTTTTTGGAATGAGAGAAACATGCATGGTTCCAAGTCCTGATTGGAAAAATCGTTACCTTTCTTAAAGTAACATTTCGTAAAAAAGACTAAATTAGCTCAACTCAATTTAAACCGAGATGATGCGCACAAGTCTACTACTAACTTTCTTCCTTTTCTGTGTTTCAGGAACAACATTCTCCCAAATCCTGAAAAAACCAAGTTCTCATGAAATTTCTACGCTACCTGATTGGGCGCAGAGGATGTATTCGGAAAACCCAAGTGTTTTTGAAGTCGATGCCTTGTATCGTTCCTATTTTACTGAGCATGAATTCGTTAAAACCTATCATACACAATATTACAAACGTTGGAGAAGAGCCGCTCTGCCCTACCTCAATGAAGCAGGATTCATCGTTAAACCAAGCGATGAAACACAAGCTCAAATTGACAAAGCCTATTTACGCAAACAACAACAGCAAAAGACATCTAATTGGAGCGTTGTTGGACCTATAACGAATTTCCAACAAGGACTAACACAAGGATCAGGACAAACGAATGTCTACAGCTTTGACCAATGCTTGAACACACCAAATGTTTGCTATTGCGGCACGGAACCCGGTGAAGTATACAAAAGTATCGATGCAGGTACAAACTGGACCTGTATTTCCCTTGCACTAGATTTTGGTAGCGGTGTGACAGCCGTAGAAGTCCAAAACTCAAATCCAAACACATTATTTGCAGGAGGAAACAAAGGGATTTTTCGTTCCTTGGATGGTGGAACCACGTGGATAAATGTGCTTCCTAATTCCAATTTTGGTGTCAACGAGATTTTTATAAATCCTGGAAATTCGAACCTCGTTTTCGCTGCAACAGACAAAGGACTTTACAAAAGTACCGATGGAGGCTTGAGTTGGATTCAGCAATATTCCGATGCCTGTTATGACATCAAAGCAAATACGGCAAACAGCGCGATTCTGTATTTGGTAAAACACAATGGCAGCACCTTGAATTGTGAATTCCTCAAATCAACGGATGCTGGTCAAAATTGGGTCGTTCAGTCTTCTGGATGGTATACCTCAACGGATCCCGCACGCAATGACGGCGGCGCACGAATCGCCGTAACACCAGCTGATCCAAACCGAGTGTATGCGTACTTAATTGGTGAATCAAAACCAGATGACCTCGGATACATTGGTGTGTACCGCAGTAATGACGGTGGAACAACTTGGACCTTGCCAAACGGACCCGTTGGTGGTCCATACACCACGACTCACGTGAATTTAGCGATTGGAACGAGTACATGGCTATACCACCAAGGATTTTACAATTGTGCGTTAATGGCTTCACCACTTGATCCAAACCTCATTTTCGTGGGCGGATTAAACGTCTACAAATCCACAGATGGTGGCGCAACCTTTACTTCCGTTTCAGGTTATGTTGGCGGGCCCTTGTCCATGCATGTTGACAATCAAGATTTTAGAGTAATCGGAAATGAAACATGGATTACTACTGATGGTGGAATCTACCATTCCAACGATTTTTTCACTTCGGAACCTGAATTTCGCATGTCCGGTGTTCGCGGGTCCGATTACTGGGGCTTCGGTTCCGGGTGGAATGAAGACGTGCTCGTTGGTGGCTTGTACCATAACGGAAACCTTGCCTACCATGAAAATTATGGCGCAGGTAACTTCTTAGAACTTGGCGGAGGTGAAGCGGCAACAGGATATGTGAATCCAGGCAGAAATCGTTTAACGTATTTCTCGGATATCGGTGGACGACGCATTCCATACAACTTAAGCGATCCTATTTCAGGAGCGCCCTTTGGAAATGCACCGAACGAAAGTTACTACGCTGCTGAATCCAGCGAAATGGAATTTCATCCAAATTGTTATTCCATCGCATACATTGGCAAAGAAAACAACATCTATAAAACAACCGATGCAGGAGCTTCTTTCAATGTGCTGTTCACTTTTGGGAATACCGTGAACGACCAAGTGAAATACATCGAGGTTTCATCCTACAATCCAAATGTCATTTACCTCAATCAACAGCCAGCCTCGGGAAATACCGGTAAACTGTGGAAAACAGTGGACGGAGGACTAACATGGTCCTTGTTAACAATCCCCAGTGGAAACAGCCGTCGAATGCTTCTTTCCATAAGTCCGTTGAACGAAAACGAATTATGGATTGCTTATCCAAGTGGAGCGAACGGAAATAAAGTCTTTAAAACAAGTAATGGTGGTCAAACGTGGGACAATTGGACGAATTCCATATTAAATAACGAAAGTGTACAGTCCATCGCTCACATTGCAGGAACAGATGGTGGAATCTATGTTGCGACCAATAAAGCAGTCTACTACCGCAATAATTCCACAGCTTTTGCGTTAGATAACGCCGGATTACCCACATTTATTAGCGGGAATATTCTCAAACCCTTTTACCGTGACGCGAAAATCAGGTTGGCATCTTACGGGAAAGGAATTTTCGAAAGTGGCTTAACAGAAAACCCAACATTGCCGATTTGTAGAATCACGGTTGATAAATTGAGTCAAGTGGCAGTTTGTGCCGTGGATTCATTTTATTTCGAAGACCATTCGTTCTTAAACCATACCAATGCAACGTGGAATTGGTCCTTCCCTACTGGACAACCTTCTGCTTCGACCTTACGCAATCCAAGTATCCTTTTTAGTACCGCTGGAGATCATTTGGCGATTCTACAAATCACCGATGCAGCCGGACACACCGATACGGATAGTTTAATGGTGAACGTTTCCTTTTATCAGTTACAAACGGGAATCAACGAGGACTTTCAATCCAATTTCCTTCCGAATGGATGGAGCATCAACAACCAAGATGGTGGCGGAACCTGGAGTTTAGCTACGAATGCTGGAGGATTCGGTAACTCAACGAAATCCGCTATTTTCAATAATTACGACATTGATTCACAACAGTCCTTTGATGATTTAGTCATGCCATTGGATGCAAGTGTTTTGAACATTCAACCAAATCTTTACTTTGACGTTGCCTACGCACGTTGGGGAGCTGGTTACTCGGATACGCTAGCAGTCATGATTTCCACCGATTGTGGCTTGACTTTCCAACAAGTGTATTTAAAAGGTGGAACGGAATTATCGACATCCCCTGATAATCAAAGTTCTTTCATTCCAACAGCTGATCAATGGCGAACAGATTCCGTTGATTTAAGTGCCTACCTTGGACAAGCAAACCTTCAAGTGGCTTTCAGAAATAAAGGTGGATGGGGAAATAACATTTATTTGGACAACATCAACTTGGGTTCCATGGCGAACGTAAACGAATCCATTGAAAATCCATTCTCTATGTATCCAAATCCGATTCAAAGCGGCGCTTGTTTAACGTTGCAAGGAGAAGGAATGAAGAGTCTGAACCTTATTTCACCTGAAGGAAAATCGATAAAGTCTGTGAGAAAATTTGAAGGAAACATCTTTGAAATTCCTGAAAACATTTCAACCGGAACGTATATTCTTCAAATTGAAACGGAAAATCAACTTTTGAACAGACCTTTAATCATCATTCGCTAACTATATTTTTAGTTCTTGGCATAATTTCTGATATTTGCACTGAAATTTAAGACATGAAATTAATTTACCTTCTTTTTACCGTACTTTTCCTTTCTTCAGGAACTGCATTTTCTCAAGACGCAAAAGCGCAAGGAATTCTCGACAAACTATCTACTAAAATGAAAACGATGAAGTCCTTCTACATCGAATTCAATGCAACCGTTAAAAATGCATCTAGTGGAGCAAACGAGAACGAAACTGGTAAAGGTTGGGTAAAAGGAAATAAATTCTATGCTTCATACGGTGACAACACCATTATTTCCAATGGCGTAAAAACGTGGACCGTTATCAAAGAAGAACGTTCGGTTTACGAATCCGATGCGACAGATGACGAAGACGGAATCAATCCAAAGAAACTCATGACAATTTGGGAAACTGGATTTAAGAATAAATTTGACCGTGAGGATAAATTGAATGGTGAAGCAGTTTACGTGATTGACTTATTCCCTAAAGTTCCTGCGAAAGCAGAGTATCACACGATTGTGTTATACATTTCAAAAACGGAGAATGAATTGAAAAAAGCCATTTTAAAGGCGAAAGATGGTACTGTAATGACGTACTCCATGACAAAGTTCACTTCCAATCCAGAAATCGACGATAAAAAATTCGTTTTTGATAAAACAAAATTCCCTGGTTACCCTGTGATTAGAGATTAATTTTTATTGCTGATTATCGTTTTAATGCTCGATCCATTTCACGACGATCATCTTTCTCTTTCAAGTCATTGCGTTTGTCGTGAAGTTTTTTACCAACCGCACACGCAATATGGATTTTCACCCAACCCTTTTCGGATAGAAATAATTTCGTTGGAATGAGCGTATTCCCTTTGATTTTAAGGAACTTTTCTATGCGAACGATTTCCTTGCGATTCAAAAGAATTTTACGATCTGCACGAGGTTTATGGTTGTAAAAAGAACCGTTTTCATATTCGGTTACGTGCATGTTTCGAATCCAAACTTCATTGTTGTAAAAGATGCCGTAGGCCTCTAAAATACTCGCTTTTCCGTTGCGGATACTTTTAATTTCCGTTCCAGAAAGTACCATTCCAGCAGTA
>Ga0102879_1000138_pt1 | contig 31601 bp, 31 predicted proteins | sample Colrivmet1548B02_FD_78187 | JGI IMG/M metagenome (GOLD analysis project Ga0102879, IMG submission 78187) | Estuarine microbial communities from the Columbia River estuary - metaG 1548B-02 | ecosystem: Environmental > Aquatic > Marine > Intertidal zone > Estuary | place: USA: Columbia River... | reverse complement strand
TACGGGATTCAATTCCATCCAGAAGTATATCACTCTACGGAAGGAAAAATTCTTTTGCAAAATTACATCGTGGACATTTGTCATTGCGCATGTGATTGGACGCCAGATTCTTTTGTGGAGGAAACCACAGCACGTTTGCGTGAGCAATTGGGAGATGACAAGGTAATCCTTGGACTTTCAGGAGGGGTTGATTCATCCGTAGCAGCGGTTCTTTTACACAAAGCAATTGGCGAAAATTTACATTGTATTTTTGTTGATAACGGACTCCTTCGTAAAAACGAATACCAGTCAGTTCTTGAGTCCTACAAAGGAATGGGCTTGAACGTGAAAGGTGTTGATGCTTCCAACCTGTTCTATGCAGCATTGAAAGGATTGACAGATCCAGAATTAAAACGCAAAGCAATCGGTAAAGTATTCATCGATGTTTTCGACGAAGAATCCAAGAAAGTAGAAGGAGCGAAATGGCTCGGACAAGGGACAATTTATCCAGATGTCATTGAGTCGGTTTCTGCGACCGGTGGACCTTCACAAACGATTAAATCTCACCACAATGTCGGTGGATTACCAGATTACATGAAACTTCAAGTGGTGGAACCACTTCGTTTGTTGTTCAAAGATGAAGTGAGACGCATTGGACGCTCACTTGAAATCGATGAGCGCATTCTTGGTCGTCATCCGTTCCCTGGTCCTGGACTTGGAATCCGCATTTTAGGTGAAGTGAGTGCTGAAAAAGTACGCATCTTACAGGATGTTGATGCCATTTTTATTGATGGATTGAAAGAAGACGGACTATACGATGATGTTTGGCAAGCTGGAGCAATTTTCTTACCGATTCAATCTGTTGGTGTGATGGGTGATGAACGTACCTACGAAAACGCAGTCGCATTAAGAGCGGTGACATCTACAGATGGAATGACGGCAGATTGGTGTCATTTACCTTATGAATTCTTAGCAAAAATATCGAATAGAATCATCAATCAGGTCAAAGGAATTAACCGTGTTACTTACGACATTAGTTCCAAGCCACCTGCAACAATTGAATGGGAATAAGCTTCGTTTCATGAAAAAATCCTTGTTGTTCTTTTTGTTGTTGAGCGCCTTGCTTGTCCATGGGCAACAATATGCTCAAATTACAGAACGAGAAGGAAAGAAGTGTTATGTTCATACCGTTGCTGACGGAAACAATTTATACGGACTTCAACAAATGTACGCCTGTCCAGCAGAGGATATCCTCAATATGAATCCCGGAATCGAACGCGGATTAACCACCGGTGAGTTGGTTTTTATTCCAGTTCAACGCAGAACGGTCAAACATACGGTAGTTCAAAAGGAAACATTGTATTCCGTTTCCAGAATGTATGATGTTTCGATGGATTCTATCATGAAGTATAATCCTTCGACGAAAAATGGACTAAAGTTAAATCAACGACTAACCATTCCAAATGCCATTGCACGCATTCAGACGGATGAAACTTCGACTTCGGTTGAGGTAATGCAACAGGAAATTCCCAAACCGAGCGAAGTAGCGCGATCGAAGTTTAATATTTCCTTTTCGGATGACGTGATTTCTCATGTGGTTTTACCTCAAGAATCGCTGTATACCTTGTCTAAACGTTTTATGGTTCCTGTTCCGGAACTTCAAGCCTTGAATCACCTTTCTTCTAGTCGCGTGAGTCCCGGTCAAACGGTGCGGATTCCCCTTAAAAAAGAAAAAGTGGAACGCGTTCAGATTCGCCCTGTCCCACCCAAAAAAGTGGAAGAAAAAACCGATGAATTGCAGTTTTCTGCACGTAAATCCTTTGAAATAGCATTGTTCCTTCCGTTGAACTTAGATTCCACAGCGTCCTATAATCGCTTTGTTTCTAGTGCTGCTTTGGAATATTACATGGGAGCAAAATTGGCGATAGATTCATTGACTCATCTCGGTTTAAATGCGGTTTTTCATGTCTATGATTATGAATCAGCCACAGAAAATCTAACGGCAATTTTAGCGAAACCGGAGTTGCTCAACATGGATATTATTTTTGCTCCATTGCAACAACGAGAAGCCGAAGTAGTCAGTGCTTTTGCCCGCAAGAATGAATTAACAGTAGCCTTTCCTGTTGCCATGAAGGAAAGTGAGTTGATTGGAAATCCGAATGCCATTTGTCTTTCGCCCTCTTCCACAAACCTCATGGATCAGTTGGCCTTGAGTGTCCATCATCATTTTGTGAATCAAACTGTTGTATTGATCAAAGGCGAATCAGAGGTTGACATGAGATTGGACCAGTTGTTTTTAACGGCATTCCGAAATGTTCCATCCTCCGTGTCAAAGGCGAAAATCATTGAAGCGACGTGGAAAAACTACAAGCAGTATGAATTTATGAATGAGGACATTATTTATATCGTACTCAGTACCGATAAGGCAAAAGTTTTGTCGTTGTTGGAAAAATATAAAGCGAATGAACATGTTCATATTTATGGACTAAAAGAATGGTTGGAATGGAAAGAAGTTAGCGGAACCATTGAAAATGCGTATGCATTTACCTACGCAAGTCCGAGTTATTTCTCCTACCATTCCCCAAGTGTCATGACCTTGCATAAGAAATACCGGAAAGTTTACATGTCCGATTTGACAAAAATGGCATGTTTGGGATATGATGCCACGCTGATGGTGTGTCGTCAGTTACTTAGTCAAACAAATCAACAAGCAGGAATCATCAGTAATTACCAACTCCTTCAACAGGGAGTGGGTAATGGTTTTCAAAATACTGCTGGATACATATTAGATTTTAAAGGATTTGAATCGAAGCCGGAATGACTATGACGCGTAAAGAAATAGAAGAATCTTACAGAGGATTGCAGTTACACATTTGCCAGGCCTTGGAAGAAATTGATGGTCAAGCAATGTTTATGGAAGATCCATGGACACGTGAAGAAGGAGGAGGTGGATTTACGCGAACGATGAGCCATGGACGCATTTTTGAAAAAGCGGGAGTGGCATATTCAGCGGTACATGGTCCAGTTTCTGACGCCATGAAAAAGCAATTGAACCTCGATGGAGAGCACTTTTTTGCGACGGGTGTTTCGATTGTCTTACATCCAAAACACCCAAGACATCCGATTATTCACATGAATGTTCGTTATTTTGAACTGGATAATGGTGCGACTTATTGGTTTGGCGGAGGAATTGATTTAACCCCCCATTACGTGGATCAATCATTGGCAGTCGATTTCCATCAGCAATTAAAAGAAACGTCAGATCAGTTTTCTACGGAGTTCTATCCGAAGTTTAAGGAATGGGCGGACCGTTATTTCTATTTGCCTCACCGTGAAGAGTCCCGTGGAATTGGTGGAATTTTCTTCGATCATTTGGATGAAGCGTGTGGCTTGACGAAAGGTGAAATCTTTGAATATTGCATGGCTCTCGGCCATCTTTTCCCGAAGGCCTATAAACACCAAGTTGATTTCATTACGCTGAACGAAGCAAGTGAGCGAGAATTGAATTGGCAAGCCTTACGTCGAGGCAGGTATGTGGAATTCAACTTACTCCACGATCGCGGAACGAAATTTGGAATTTACTCCGGAGGACGAACAGAATCCATACTCATGAGCATGCCGCCACGTGCGAACTGGGAATACAACCTCGAATTAGAGGAAGAATCAGAAGAGGCGGAAACACTCGCTTTTTTGAGAGAAACACATGAATTTAGTTAGCATTAAAATAGATTAAACAACATGAAGTCAACATACGTCAACGTGAATGGCATGCAGCACATCGGAGTAGCTGTAAGTGATATGAATAAAATTCTCCCGCTTTACCGAAAATTGTTCGGAATGGATATTCCCTTTTTCGATTCCGTTCAGGCAGCTCCATTAATGGATGTTTACACCCATGGTGTCACGATTACCAAACGCGCCAGTATGATCATGAATTTACAAGGTGGTTGTGCGATGGAAGTGATTGAAGCAACATCGTTTAAAGGAAAAGGAAACTTGAATACCTTCGCATGGGGTGATTTAGGCATCAATGCGGTTCAAATGAAATCGCGAAATATTGAAGTTAGTCACGAATTTGTAAAGAATTTGGCACCGACCAAATCCATTCAAGCTGGACCAGATCAACGCAAGGGATTTTTCATCAATGATCCAGATGGGAATTTATTTCAATTTGTAGAGAATCATGAGTATTATTCGAATACGGGACATCATTCTGGAGGTGTATTAGGAATCAGTATTGGTGTGACTAATGCCGATGAATCCATGAAGTTATACCGTGATATTCTAGGTTTCGATGAGGTTGTTTTTGATGAAACAGCTGTTTTTTCTGATTGGAGCGAATTACCGAACGGCACAGAGCGTTTTCGTAGGGTTTTGTTGACAAAATCTAAGCCTACTGGTGGTGGATTTGGAAAAGTAACGGGTAAAAATTACATTGAACTCGTGCAAGCGATTGACCGTGTTCCTCAGAAGTTATTCAAAGGAAGAATCTGGGGAGATTATGGATTCGTCCATTTAGGACTTGATGTGAAAGGCATGCGCGAATTAGAAAAAGACATGTCCGCTAAAGGATTTCCATTTACCTGCGATAGTTTATCTGCCTTGAGTATGGGGAATACCAAAGTTCATTGTGTATATATTGATGATCCGGATGGAACATTGATCGAAATGATTGAAGTATTCAAAGTGCCAATTGTCGAGAAATGGGGCTTGTTCTTGAATGTCGAGAAGAGAGATCCAATGAAACCACTTCCGGATTTCATGTTGAAGTTCCTGCGTTTTTCCCGAATTAAGGATTAACAGAATCGTGACGCTAAAAAGTGTACATTAGCGTATGCGAATCATCAGCGCCATTTATTTATTGCTCGGACTCACATGGCTGCATTCTTGTATCAGCGAGAAGGTAGTTGATCGTGTGTATCAAACAAAAAATGTGGTCGTCGTGGTGATTGATGGACCAAGGTATTCGGAGTCTTGGGGACAAGCAGGTAGACCCAATGTCCCGTACATGGATTCTGTTCTAGCTCCTGTCGGATGTACGCACACCAATTTTTACAATTTAGGTGAAACATGGACAACAAATGGACATGTTGCACTTACAACCGGCGTTTACCAGTCCATCAACAATACCGGAGGGGAATACCCCAAAAATCCTGGAATCTTTCAGCATTATCTTAAAAAACATCCGCACGAGGAAAGCCTTGTTTGGTTGATTACAAGTAAGGATAAACTGCAAGTTTTATCAGACTGTAAAGAGTTAAAATGGAGGAATAAATACATCGCGTCAACTGATTGCGGCATCAATGGACTTGCGACTGGATATCGACATGATTCGATTACTTTTCAGCGTGTAAAGTACGCGTTAGAAGTCCGCAAACCCAAAGTGTTGTTCGTCAATTTTAGGGAACCGGATTTTTCTGGACACAAAGGTGATTGGAATGGGTACATCCAAGGGATTCAGCAGACAGATTCGATGGTGTATGCAATTTGGAAACACCTGCAAAGCGACCCGTATTATCAAGGAAAAACAACCATGTTTGTGACGAATGATCACGGACGACACCTCGATGGAGTTTCCAATGGATACGTTTCACATGGTTGTGCGTGCGAGGGATGTAGACGCATCCATTTGTGGAGTTTTGGTCCGGATTTTAAACAAGGAGTTTCACTGAATCAAGCAGCGGAACTCATCGACGTCAACGCAACGATTGGCGAGTTGCTACAATTGCATTCCTTGAAATCGAACGGAAGAGTATTGTGGGAGTTGTTTCAGTAAACTAGGAACCGCAACCAACACAGTCGATGTGGCTGTCCATTGGACGCACGCCATTCAACTTCATTTCCAAGTTGTGAATGGAATCCTTAATGTCCATGTCGGAAAATAAGTCTCCTGTTAATTGTGACTTCAATTGATCAATTTCCGCTTGTAATTGTACTTGTTGTTCCATGGTTTCAGATTTAGATTTTTAAAAATATGTTTTTTTTGCTTTCGTGATTCAAAAGATTGAAAAAATAATACACCGCAATTTTATTACGGAATAAAAACGTACATTCGAAGCATGTTTCAACTCACTGCTCAAAGTCGAAGGGTACAAGTATTGCTGCAATTCTTGCGTGGACAAGCGAATAAGCGCGCTACGTTCTTGGAAATATTGGCTCATTTGAATGAGCAATTGCCTTTGTTGGAGCAAAAGAAAATCAGTCGCCGGACCTTAGAATCCGATTTACAGTTTATCCGTGAGGACTTGGGCTTGAATTTAAAGCACGTGAATATTTCCAGAAGACATTCCTATCAATTAATGGAAATCGACGGAATTCAGGCGGAATTAAAACAAGATGTGGAATCCCTTATGCTGCATCAGTTAGCGAAAAACCTTGGACTCGAACATTACCCAGAAAAATCTGCCGCATCCTCTACATTAGAATCCGTATTGTCCTTTTCATTTTCCGCTTTGGATGATGGAGGAAAGGCAATGAACTTAGCGAAGGACATCGTTCAAAGTATTTTTGAACAGGAAGCCATTCAATTTTGGTATAAGCCCATTCATACCACGTACCGTTCTAAATTGCAGATTGTAGCTCCGCTTCAAGTGAAGTTCTACGACGGACGCTTTTACCTAGTTGCGGTCGATTATAAAGATAATTCGGAAGATCAATTCAAGCGAACTATTAAAATTTTCGCCTTTGATATGATTGAAGACTATGTCATTGCGCCAGCTCAATTAGAAAGTGAGGAAGGAAATTCCAGTGTGCGGACCATTCATTTTCACCATGCAGATCTAGCGCACAAAGTTGGATTAAAAGATTATTTCAAGCATTGTTTGGGTGTTGCGCGTTTCAAGGATAGTGAACCAGAATACATTCGCATCAAATTTACCGATTGGGCGATGTCCTATGTCCGTGAGCGCTTGTTGCACAGAAGTCAACGCATCGTTGTGGATCATCCCAATTACATGGTTGCTGAATTATACATTTACCGGACCTATGAGTTAGATATGTTGTTGGCGCGATTCAGGGAATTTGGTGTGGAGGTGAAGTAAGATTATTTCTTTTTTGGAACAACTGCTCTCGGGAATTCGTTCAGAAGCTGAGGAAGTGAGTAGGCTTTTAGTCCAGAAATGGTCACCACCTTTCCCTTTTCCAGTTGCAAATGGTGTTCTTGATCCAAGAGTTCTTCCTCGTAGAAAATCGCTTCTATCGAAGCAATAATGTGCATGCAGCCATTTTCTTTAATCAGGTATTCGTTTACGAATTTGCAGAGCAATTTAACCGGACTTCCCTTCACGAAAGGAACTGGACAGCCACCGTGGTAAACAGCTTCCAAGTTTGTGTGCTCAAATTCACTTTCGTCCTCGGTGTAGTTTGCGGACGACTGATGAGCCTCCTCAATGATGTCGCTGTAAATATGATTGATAGAGAAGTATCCGTATTCCTTGATGTTCGAATAGGTATTTCTCGGCGTAAAACTTGGACGAATAATAATTCCCACTAATGCCGGATCACTTCCAAGGTGTGTGACAGTAGAGAAAACAGCGACATTTGTTTTACCGGAATTTGAAATCGTTCCAATTAAATTCGCGGATTTATATCCAGTGCAGCTGTTGACGAGGTTTAAACGCTTGACGTTATCCATCTGTTCAATTTGCGGCCGATCAATGCGTACTAGTCCCATTGTGTGTTGTTTTAGTTAAAACAAGATATACTCTTTAATGTTGAAGTCAAGGAGCTTCTTTTGTGTAAATTCGTAGCAAATTAAGGAAGATAATAGAAGAAATTAAACTTTTTGACCTAAATAAGTGAAATGAAAATAGAAATCTGGAGTGATATTGCTTGTCCATTCTGTTACATGGGAAAACGTAAATTCGATTTGGCCTTGGCGCAGTTTGAGGGAAGGGAAGACGTTCAAATCGAATGGAAATCATTTTTGTTGAATCCGGAGTTAAAAACGGATCCAAACAGGTCAATTTTTCAATATTTATCCGAAATTAAAGGATTTCCGGAGGGACAAGCGCGTCAAATGATGACTCAAATTACGGACTCAGGAAGTGCCATTGGACTCGATTACAACTTTGATCAAGTTTTTTTAGCGAATACCATAAAGGCACATCAATTGTTGCATGAAGCACGAATCCAAGGATTTCAACACGAAATGGAAGAGCGCTTGTTTGAAGCTCATTTTGTCGAAGGAAAAAACATTGATGATGTGAACATCCTTGTGAATCTGGCCTCAGAAGTAGGCATGAACACTACTGCTTTAGATGTAAAAATACTCAGCGGCCAATTCACGATGGATTTAGAGGCGGATATTGAACTTGCTCAACAGTTCGGCGTGAGGGGAGTTCCCTTTTTTGTCTTTGACCGAAAATATGCGGTGAGTGGGGCGCAGGAAACTGAAACCTTTTTAAAAACGATGGAGCAAGTGTGGACTGAAAAATAATCTTTAGTTGCAGTTTCCTTGGGCAACTTCAAGTTCAGCCTGGGATATCATTTGGTGAAACTTTTCCTTTTCTTCTTGCTTTAAATACTTTAATGCTTCACGGCATTGAATCTTGATGGAAGTAAGTTTTTCTAGTCCTTCTTTACGGTCCTTCACCGAAGATTTCAACGAACTCATCGTCGAACACATAACTCCTTTGTAAGAGGAAATAAGTGCCTGGTAATCACTTGCTTTTCGTGAACAACTTGAAAAAAAGAGACTCAACGAAAAAAGAAATGTATACGTTTTGAGTAATTTGAACATACAGAGATATCTCATAATTTGATAAGTCAAAAATACCACATCTATTATTCAATAATGGTACACAAGTGGTACATTTGTATTATGTTAGAAGAGTTAAAATTGGAAGTTGAAAAGGTTTTTGGAGAAAAAATCCAAAAAAGAAAGCATTGTGATGAACTTTCATTGGATGTGTATACCAAGACAGGAATCATGATTTCGTACAACACTTTTCGTCGATTATTTGGGATCATTGCTTACCGCGAACCACGATTATCAACGTTGGATTCCTTATCTAAATACATTGGTTTTTCATCCTTTAGGGATTTCACGAATCGTTTTCACTCGGTCGATGAATGGCCGAAATGGGAGAATTTGTTTTTAGGCATTGATGAGAAAAAAGCCGACGAGTTAGTACAAATGTTCAATTATCATCTTTCACAAAACAGCGAATTCCCCTACATTTTCACGGTTTTACTGCGCGAGCTTATTTACCGTCGTGACATAATTACGTTGCGCGTCATATTAGCAAGAAAAGAATGGTCATTTGCCAACCTACCGTATGAAATGGCTTTAAAAATCGGAGTTGTTGTTGGACGTCAATTCCGATTTGTGCAAGATGAAGCATTTGAACAGGAACTATTGAAGATTCCTCTTTTTCGCGATTTAGTCTTGAAAATGTTTGTTGATTATTCAAGCTTGAACAAAAAATACGGAACATGGATTTCGTATGTCAATCAACTTCCAGATATCGATGAGGATTCCTTGAATTTTACAAATGGTGTGTTGGTGTGGAAAGATTTACTCAACGGAAATAACATGACATCGGCGCATTTGGAACGAATTCCCACCCTAAGTAAAGACATGCATCCCATCTTATATGGACGTGTTTCTGCCTTACATTTAATGGCTCATCAAGATCAAATGGCACGTGATAAAATACTAAAGGAATGGGGGATGATGATAAAACTTCATCCAGAACGAACCTTGGAATACGTTTTCGTCGCGAATGTACAATGTCTTGTATTTCCAGCTAGTGATTTCGCTAATTTCCTATTCAGCTTCGAAAAGCACGCCTCTAAAGTCCATTTTTGGTACAACCAATCACAGTTGAATGTGTATTACCTTTTCTTAGTTCAGCATACTATTTTCATCGGACAAAGGAGTAAAGCACAAATCATTTTAAATCAAATCGACCTCTCCTACCTTCGCTACGGTTACGACGAGTTTTTGCTCTTGTTCGTTTACTTGTTCCAACATGAACTTTGTGACGATCCAGCAGAAAAACTAAACCATTGGCAGCAATTGCTAAGCCATGCCACGTATTTGAATTATCCGATATTTACGGAGGAATATTTTAGGGGGTATTTTGATTTTCTGACGGGTAATTAAATAAACTTATTTGGGGTAAACGAAAAGTTTATTTTTTTTTTTGCTTTGAGCATTGATTTTTTTTAAAAAAAGTCTTCCTTGACCTCTCATGTTCTAGGCAAATATTTAAGACTAGTTGCCTAAAAAAATGAAGTGTTTGAGAAAGTCTTTGGGAGTTAGGAATGAATTCTACAACCTAGCGTTAGGCTATAGAAAAATGGATCAATAGGTAAGGGTCTCAAATAGTCTAAGTTGTGATTGTATTTAATATTGAATGTTAAGTGTTTATTAATTTGAAAATTCAATTGTGAATCAACGGACCATCGCGGGTTGTATGTGTTTTTCATGCCAGCATTGAGGGGAGTTTGTAAATAGGATATTACCGAAAAGTCAATCCCTTTTGCAATTTGAAAAGCTGTTTTGAGTGAAAAATTCAATCGAACTAGTTCTCTTTTCACCTCATTGAGCACATCACCACCAAAGGCATAATTTGTTAAAAATGGATTCCATTGTTCAAATTCATAAAATAAACCAAGACTAGCATATAAGTCATCGGTGCGGTCGTCCCAGAATCTAAAACGGGCATTGCAACCAGCTAAAGCTCGGCTCTGTAATCCCATAATCCCATTCCATTGGTATTGTAAAAAATAGTCGGGTGCAAGTTTTTTGGTGTCGTTGTTTCTGAATCTCAATTGAAAGTAGCCATTGTTTTCTAACACAGCCGCTCCATTCAAAACCAAATCGGTATGAGCCAAGAAAATGCAAACATTCGACTTTTTCAATAACCAATCTAATTCCGTTTGTTGAGTGAATTCTAATATGTTTTTTTTCTGTTTGTCAAGATTAAAAGTTAGGTCAATTAGACCTGTAATTTTTTTTAGAATGGTATCTGAACTGTTTTCTCTATCTAGATGCAAGATTTGACCAAAACTTAAAAATGGCGTTAAAATTAAGATAAAAAATAAGTGTTTCATTTGAAGCTGTCTATTGCCCAATCTATCAGTTGCGAGGTTTCTTTAACCATTTGTGGATTTGTCGTGTTGACTTTAAAACGTTTTTCTGGGTCCTTATTGAATTCTTCGATGATCACTGCATTCGGTCGTGGATTCAACCCAGAATGAAAGAGATAAAGTCCAACTTGTGTTTTTTTGCCATTGGATGGATTCCAAAGTGTAAGTATATTATTTCCCTTTGAGTCTTTGGCTGCAACTGCTGAGCCATTGAACCTAATCTGCAAAGCAGGGTGTGAAACGATATGTTGTATAAGTGCATGCCAAATTTGAAATGCATCGGAGTTAATTTCCGGATTTTGCAGTTGGGCAATTTTACCATCAAGGGTTTCAAAACTAACCCTTTTGTTTTTTTCTTCGTTTGTTTTTGATTTGGGATCATCATCCACATTGGTAATTGCAGCAAGCGCTAGTCCATTTTGCCAAGCATTGTTAAATTCTTGAGTCAATGAATCGCGTTCCTTGTCAGAAATTTTATCGAACGATTTCCCAATGATTGTACCACCTAATAAATTTAATAGATCAATGACGGATTCCCACCTTGCACTTAAATAAGGATCTGCTGCGCCTGATTTTAATGGTTTTTGACAAAAGCCATAAATGACCTGTTCCCATTGTTCGTCGGTTTTTTGCTTCATTTGATCCCCAAAAGATTCAATTTGTTTAGCTACTAAACTCAGATCAATCTGAAATTTATTAGCTGTCGCGGTATTCCACATCCAAAAATCTGGTTCTTGTGCAAGCATCCTAAATATTTTAGGATAACTAATTTGTATTCCCAATAAAGCAAATAACACCAAGTCGTCAAATTTCGATTCAACCTCATTTTGCTCGAGATTGATGTGTTTCAGTGAACGCAATAAGTTGTAACTATTCAAGAAGCGTTTTAGGCTTCTTGGGTTGTATCCAACAGTATATTTGACAATTTGTGTGAAGTCATTTTCTAGAACTGGGTCAATTTGAATACCCATTGCTTGAAACTTCTGCGTCAATAGATTTTTAATGTCGTAGTTTCCTGTAGGCATAGAGAATGGCACTTGAATGATTTTATCAAAAAAGGACCTAAATTCTCGTTCGTTTTCTTCCGTTTTCTTCCCAAATTTGGATTCAAGTCCTTTTACAACAACATCGTAGTCAATTGCCAAAATATAAATACAATTCGGAATATCAAACATGTTTTTAAGTGCTTCAAGTACTTCCACTGCGTCAGCAGGAGGAATTCTATCTAGGTCGTCTACAAAAAAAACAACTCTTGAATGTTTGTTCGTGTTATCATTGAGAAGATCTTGAATGACTGCATTGATTTGAGCCTTGATTTGAGCTATTTCAAGAGACTCTTTTTCATCTTGATTTATTGCATCCTTGATATTTACACCTATTTGTCCTTCAATCACTTGATTCGCTAAGGCTCCAATAAAACGTCCAATTTTCTTGACGTTGGCAGTTCTCTCATCTTTGAGTGTCCAAGTACCTTTTTGAATGCAAGATTCTTTTAGTTTTTCGAGCATGGCTTGAAGTACCGCAGGAGTTGTTTGATTAGCCGATCTAAACATGGCGTATTCCCAAGTATTGACCCAAGAAGTGGCAACAATTCGTTCTTCAAGAATTTCTTTGATCATGTACATCATAGAAGTTTTACCAGTGCCCCATTCACCCTGAAGTCCTATAGTTAAAGGAGTATCTGCTTTTTCGATGAAGTCGGCTAGAGCCAAGGCATAGTGTTGAGTTTTAAGGCTGTCCTGATTTGCATGTTCAATTGGAATATCAGTAATAGAGCTAAGAAAATTCATGGTGTATTAATAAGGTAAATTAATCAAGAACAGCTCAAAGAACATACTTTCGATAATTTGATAAGTGAAATATAAAATGCCACACAATAGTCCCAGTAAAAGTATTCCTACTCCACCCGCAGGAACACTCATGACTCCAAAAATAAGCAAGGGAATACACACTAAAAGCACCAATAAACCAAGTATGCACAGAACGAGAAGTGATGTCGTGGCAAAATACCCAAGTGTAAAGAAACTAATTTCATTTTCGTCGCTAAGTTTACTTGAGAAGTATAGGGTTTCTACCATACCATTTTCTTCGAATATAAAACCTTTGCGCCAACCGTCGTTTAGGTAATCTGCATCTATTAGGAGGTCTTCATTTTGGTTTGCCACTCTTTGTACAGGAAAGCCTAATCCAGGGCCTGATCTAAGATTGAGAGCTTCAGTTTGGATACTAGAACGTTTTAAATTTGGCGGCAATTTGCAATCTTCCCACGGAAATTGAACCGAGATATAATCTGTTTCCTCTGTTTTTCGTGTGGTAAATGATAAGGTAAGAGTGTTGCCATTCAGCAAGCCGAGAGAATCGAAATAGGCCGTTAACCCATCTTTCGCATTCAATAAATCTATTTTTGCAGTAATTGTTGTACCATTTTCAATAACTTCTTTGATATCAAAAGTGGTGAGTTTATCGTTTAGTAAAAAACGTTCATTGAAAACAAAAAATGAAGCATGGTCTTCAGGCCACAAATATTTTGATGCCGAATTGATTTCTCTTGAATTGATTCTTTTAATGAATTTCTTCACCATTCGCTCGTTGCTATTACAAGAAGTGAGAAAGAGGATGGTTAGGAGTGTTGCGAAAATTGCTTTCATAAATTGTTGAGAATATGGATTTAATTTTGTTTTTTGGCTAGATGTAATTTAAATAAGTCCTTCAGAAATTCCTCCTCTTCATCTCGATGCTTCCACGCATATCCAGATGTTTGAAATAATTTCCTTTCGTCTTGTGGAACTACATACGCATTTTCAAAAATGGATTGATCATAACTCATATTTTCAGATGCAGACGCTAGAATGGTCATGTCATTTTCGTAGTATAAATTCCAAAACGTTTCCGAATCTTCTATATCAGTGTTTTTTTCGAGTAAACTTTTGTAAAAACTGAAGCGTTGCGTAATGTGCGATCGATTAATTCTCATTCCGGATTTTTTCTTAAATCCATTTTTTTCAAAAATTTCTAGCGCGTCAGAGGATATACCTACAACCCGCCAACTATTTGGATTGATAGAAAAAAGTGTTGAAAGTAATTTTATTTTATTTGGTTCTGGTGAACGCATTTTATTGATGATTTGAAAGTCATGGAATAGAATTTCCTTGAGCTCTACTAAATCGTGGATATGGTATTTTGACATGTTTGTATAATGTATGTTCAGTCTTTTTTCAAAATCAATATACAGACAAAACTGCTTTTAACAGATTCATAGGAATGCGTTCCTCTATATACATAAGGGTGTTTCCATATTTCTTGTTTTTAATCTCTTCACCGTCAATATAGAATACAACAGTGCCATATTTTTTATCCTTCACTTCGTCTCCATCGAAATACAATACAACATCGCCATATTTACTGTCCTTGACTTCATCATTATTTATGTATCTGTAAAGGTCACCGTTTCTGCCTCCTCTTTTCACTTCGTTTCCATTCACATAATAAAGTGTATTACCGTATTTTTTATCTTTGATTTCATCACCATCGATGTAAAAAATCGTGTTTCCGTATTTTTTATCTTTAATCTCGCTCATAATTGATTGTTTTCTTTATAAATGTTAAAAGTTGAATGTATTGATATATGATTTTATACATTGCTTTCGGGTGAAAAAAACATCTTATTTAAACAAACATAACCTTGTTATTTAGCAAATATGATACACAAATGATACATTTGTAAAATGATTGATGAATTAAAACTTGAACTTGAAAAGACTTTTAATCGGAAAATTTTGGATCGAGGTCAATGTTAGGCGCTAGTTCAGGATATTTATAAGAAGAAAGATGAAAGTTTATGGTACAATACGCTCAGACTATTTTTTTCTTTGAGACTAACATTTGTACAATCGTACTAATTTTCGGAGTTTTAAAATCTTATTGAGGGTTAGTGCTGACACTTGTAATTTTTTGATTTACTGTCTAGCACGATTTATTGAAGTCAATAGAATTAGAAAGATACAAAGTAATATTCCTGAACTTATTATGTACAAGGGCATTGATAGATTAACAATAACTCCTAAAAAATTCAGTATGATGAAAAATATCAAAAAAACAGACGAGACCGCTCTTATATTCAGCGTAGTTCGGGGTAATTCAAATTGAATACTAAGCATAAAAATAAGCGGGACAATCATGGTAATAAAACTTCCAATGGTCATTAAAATCCTACTTTCTTCAAAAGCATAAGTATAAAATCCATAAGATATTAATGCACTTAAGATAACGGATATTATCGTGAAACTTGTATTTGTTTTCATATTATTATGGTTTTGGTAGTGTTGGTGGACATAATATCACAAGCCTTAAAATTTCAGGAATTTGCTCAGCATGCAACCAATTAGATAAGCCTGGCTTCCAGACAAATGATTCTTTTGTTATTTCTTTTGACGTAATTAAACGACTTATTTCTTGTTCGGAAAATGGTCCAGCTTGTTTGTTATCAATGGCAACATAATATAAAGCTTGCATCGGAGCTGGATGAGTATTTTGATGACCAAGTACTTGCGTATTATCCATCGTATGGTTCATTGTTTGAATCATTTGCTGTGCTACAGCCATACTAAGTCCAAACTCAACAAGTTTATCTATTGCAAAAAAGTTATCGTCCATTTATCATGAAATAAAATTTACATTACCGGAGGTGGTGGCGGAGGAGGAACTGCACCAAATAAAGTGGTGAGTTCTTGAATATTTCCAGCTAATTCCCAAGCAGTCATTCCTTGCTTCCATACATGCGTATTTTGAGTCAGCTGTCCATTTTGAATCATTTGTTGTAGTTGATGTAGATTAAATGGCCCGGCTGTTTGACCGTTTACGGAAACGCTATAAGCAATTGTTGGAGGTGGAGGTGGTGTATTTTGCTGTTGCTGCATGTTTTGCCCCATATTATTCACCATACCAGCCATTTGATTACCCATGGCTCCTCCCATCATCATTCCCGTCATCATTCCTGCTGGGTTCATTCCGCCAGTGCCACCCATGTTACCCATTTCACCTAGGCTATTTGCCGCAGTTTTAAGCACATCGGATTGTTGATTTAATGCATGGGCACCGATAAAGTTCGTTTCCGTTTGCAATTTTTGCGCTCTTTGCGCTTCCTCACGTTGGATTCGAAAAGTGTCCTCTAAGTTTTTAGCGTTAATACCTTGCATGTCATTCATGTTTTTGATAGTAACGTCGGTCTGTGCTGTTAACGTTTTTTCTTGCTGATTTCTGGTTACTTGGAGTAATTTTTTAAATCCTTCACTTTCTTGATCCAATTCCAAAGAATCAATATCAAAGCGTTTAAGATTTACTCCGAAGTCTTCAGAAAAAACATCCTTAAGTTTAGCCTTAAGAAGGTCATTAATTAGGTCAAGATTTTCTTCAATTTGGACTAAATTGAGTGTGTTGGTGCGGCTAATATTCATTACACCAGTTTTTACACTGCTCGAAACTGCCGATTTAATCAGGTTTTTAAAGTCGTCTAATTCAAAATTGATTAAACGAGTATTTTTAATGAATAATTTATAATCCGTGATGTTAAAAATGAATTGTCCTCTTACGGACATTGGAACAGGAAAATCAGGTAATCTACTGTCGGTAATATTGAAATAGGGTACGCCAAATTTAATCGGAATATTTCCTGCCAAATTGATAAAGTATATTTCGGCCTGAAAAGGTGATGATCCGCCAAATGCTGCACCGACAATATTAGATAAAATTGGGAAATTAGCTGTTTTAATAGTTTGATCAAATGGACCCACAATAAAATCTTGCATTGACCCGTCTTTTTGTTGATAGACAAAAACAGCAAGTTCACCATCTTTTACACGTAAGCTACTTCCATAGCGGATGGCATTTTCTTTTTTTGTTGAGTTAGCTTCTCCCGAAGGACGCCATTTCCAAACTAAATATTCTTGTTCATCACAGCGAATTACATCCAACATTCCGCCTTCTTCTTTCTTGCTAAAAAATCCCATAATTATTTTTTTACATCAATTATTTTAGCATCAATCAGCATTTTTTCAATTACTTGTATTGTTGCTTTGTCATTTGTCATTGATAACTTCGCTTTAGTAAAAATCTGTTCTGCTTTTTTGCGCCAAATAGAATTCCATTTAGATATGTATTTCCCTTCTTCATTGAAACGATTAATAAAATTAACATCCTGAATTTTACTAGTTGAGAGGGTTAAAAACTCAATAATTTCCTCTTTCGAATTAGGCACAGGGAAATTCATAATCATTTCTTCCTTTCTAATATCCGTTGTAGACCATTTTGGAGGTTTTGACTTATTGATAACAAAAATGATAATATTATACGGTACTAAAATTGGGTATAGAAAAACCCATTTTATAATGTTTCCACAGCCAATATTACCACTTATTTTTTGTGAGTTAAAAAGACTTTCTTCTCTGTTTGCTTCTAAATCATTGAGTTTATCAAAAAATTTAATAATATTTTTTGAAGCGTTTATATTTCGGAATTCAGTTCCACAATCCGTACATTTTGTGGAAAACGACTCTGTTATTGCACCACATCCTGGACATTTCTTTACATCACCTAATTTGTCTGATACGGGAGCGGCACTCGCTTCTTGATTGACAGAATTTATCTCCTGTTTTTTTTCAAATAGTTTAGCGTCTAGAACCATTTCGAACTCGTCCAAATCTAAACCCATTGCTTCTGCTTTTTTGAAAAGAATTTGTTTTTCTTTCTCTGTAAGCTCTCCATCTTTGAGAGCCATTTCAATTAAGTTTTCAATTTGTTCGTTGTACATTTTAAAAATGAAATTTAAATTATTAGTAGTTAGGTGAACATGAATATAAAATTCAATAAAAGGTTACGCATATTCTTTATCAAGGATAGTCATGGCCACCACAGTTCTTATTGATGTCACAATTGTATATTCTTTTCACAATTAAATAACTAGCCTTGAAAAAGTTATATTTTTTTAAGGCTAGAAGTGCATATTCAGAACAACATGGTATGAAAATACATGAGGCAACATGATCTTCCTGCTTGTTGTTTCGGTATTTTTCAATGAAATACGTGAAAATAAATTTCATTGTTTTTCACCTATTTATGACTAAGCGTTAAGTAAACTTTTCATGAAACTCCCTTTAAATTCTGAATTATCTGTTCTAAAGTCTTGAGCAATATTGAATGAAAAATAATCAAAGCAAAACTTGTTTTTGTAAGAATTCCCAGCAATAAAATTCCAAATTCGTTTGAAAAAGCCAGGTTTGAATTTCACCATCACTTCAAGATCACAGTAAGGTTTTACTTGTGGATTTTTATTGATAAAATCTTCTACTGCTATTCTTCCTTGTTCTAAATAAGGATCTAGGACGTGTTTTTTGTCAAATACACCGAGCGTAACCGAAGTCCAAACAGAAGGTATTTCAATAAATTTAAATCCTGACACCTTATTGTCATTTTTAGTAAAAACGGCATATTTATATTTGATTTCAACAGACTCTTCCTTGTCTTTTTTTCGCACGAAACGAATGATTTTTCTCATGCACCCGGGTTTCAGTTGAACTACTGCATCGTAATTGCACACGTAGTTTAGTCCGTTTTCATAATGATTATTTAGTTTTGCAATGGCAAAATCTAAACCAGTTTTTCTTCGAGCATAGCTTGAACTACTTAGCATTCCAACTTTTTGTTCTACTAAAAATCCTTCAATGATATATTTTTCCATTTTTAATTGAGTTATAAAAAATATGTTAATAAAATAAATAAAGGATAATATTATATTAATTAATACGCCAAAATGATACACAAATGATACATTTGTAAAATGATTGATGAGTTAAAACTAGAAATTGAAAAGACCTTTAATCGCAAAGTCACCGACCGTGGACATTGCGAGGCGCTTGTTCAGGATATTTACGAAAAAACAGGAGCCTTGCTTTCCTACAACACGCTCAGACGTTTTTTTGGATTGGCAGAATACCGGAAACCAAGGGAACATACCTTAGATCAATTTGCCGTTTATTGCGGATTCCGTTCGTTTAAAGACTTTAGTCAGCGATATACCGATGTTGATTCCTGGCCATCTTGGGAACGCTTGTTTGTTGATTTATCCTCGGAAAGTGCTAATGAATTTATTCAATTGTTGCGTTACCGAAAACGTCATAACGACCTTTTTACGGTCTCTTTTACCATTGGTGTGCGAGAATTAATTCATCGCGGTGATTTAGATGGATTACGTCGCGTCTTTCGTGAACCTGATTTTCAGTTTGCGGCACTTCCGTACGATGAGGTTGCTCAGATTGGAGTTCTAGTTGGGTTACATTTCAGGAATTTTGAAAATGAGGATTTGGAACGGCAATTGCTTCTTGAACCAAATTTCCGAGATCTAGTCTTTAAGATTTTTGTAGACTATGCCCGCTTAAATCAAAAATATGGCAAGTGGATTCAATTCTTATTAAAGCAAGCGAACATCGACAAGGGAACAAAAATATTTATTACCTGTCTAGATCGTTGGCGCTCTTTTTTAATGCAAGAACCTCCCGCTGAAGAAAATGTACATCCGCTTCCAAATCTTCACATGAGTCAACACCCTATTTTGTTTGGTAGAATCTTTGGACTTAAAATGCTCTTATTGAAAAACAAAAGTTCCAAACGTTCCTTAATTGCTAAACTAAAGCAGCGCTTGAATGCCGAACCTCAATTTGCGACGGAACTCTTATACGAACCGTGTGTTCAATGTTTGGTTTCTCGTGATCCAGATTTAAGTAAGGTTGTTCTTGATCATTCCCACTTAGTGAATGATATTAAGTTTTGGTATCATTTTTCACAAGTATCTATTCATCGTGTTTTTCAAGTTTCGCATTTAATCGATACTGAACAACACCTCAAAGCAAAGAGCATTCTTGAAACGATTCCTTATGGACACATTCGCCATGGATACAAGGAATTTATTGAGTTGTTTGTGACCTTTTTTAAATTGAGAATCGCTGAACGTCTGGGAGAACCCACAGAAACACTCGAATCAGAATTTCAGATTTACCGAACAAAAATTGCTTATCCGATTTTTACGGATGCGTATTTTGAAACGTATTTTCAGGATAGAAAGTGAATCATCGATTCAATTAGCGAACTTTTAGAATTAATCCCAAATTAAGGTGAAAGGCTCTTTTTAGTTGGTAGTCGATAAGCATGTTCTGGTTAAAACGAATATCGGACATGATGCCAAAATTACGCGTGAACATGATGCGTGATTGAACTCCAACTGTAAGATGAATCATGTCGTCGCCTTTCAGTAAGAAGGAATCGAAGAAAATCGGATTGCTCAAGTGTGTAACTCCAATTCCGGCATAGGGATAAAGGTAGTAAGGGTGACGTTTTAAATGCTTGGGGTCTAATCTCAATAAATCGCGACCGAGTACTGCCGTCATGCTAAATACACTAGATTCCGAAAAGGAGTGTACGTGAAGGTCTGCAAAGATGTCCCATTTTTCAAGTGATTTTGCTAGTCCAAAGTGAAGGTCCGATGCGACTTCCTTCATTCCTGTTACGATACCAACGGAACTGTATACGCCCCAAGTTTTTTTACCTGTTGCCATCGGTTGAGCCCATGAAAACCGTGGGACCAAAAACATAAAGCACATAACGTAACACAATCGTAACATATCAAAGTAAATGTAGAAAAAAAACCTTGGCTTTCCTAGCGAATAAAGGAAACATGTAAGGATTACTGTTGGACCCGAATCGGAATCAATAAACGAATGTCCTTGGATGAACTGCCGATTTGTAGCGCATAATTTCCGGGAGTGATGCCAAAAGTAGAAAACTGTACTTTTAAAACGAAATTCAGTTCCAGTTCCTTTTCTTCTTTGGGATTGAGGCTGATACGTTGGAATTGAATCAATTCTTGAACGGGACGACTTTCGCTCGTGTACAAGGCTTTCAAATAACATTGAACGACTTCTGCTCCTTGTCTCGTTCCTGAATTGGTAAGTTTCACCTTGATTTTTACGGTATCTCCAAGTTGATAAATCTCATCGCCTTCATCCGGAATTGCAGTGAATTCAAAGTTCGTGTAACTTAGTCCAAAGCCAAAGGGAAAAAGTGGTTCGCCACTTTGGTTTCGGTAATCGTCTCCGCGTCCGGTTGGCAAGTGGTTATAGACGAGCGGCAATTGAGCCTCATTTATTGGATAGGTAATCGGAAGTTTTCCAGATGGGTTCACTGATCCGTTGAGCACCTTTGCAACCGCTGTTCCTCCGGCTTCACCTGGATACCAAACAGCAAGAATTCCGTCTACTTCTTCCATCCATGATTCCATGTTTACGGCGCTTCCTCCAACTAATACAACAATCGTTTTCTTGCCGTTTATTGCAACGGTGTGAATCAACTGCTCTTGAGATTCGGATAAACGAAGCGAAGCTCGGTCGTTGAATTCTCCTTCTTCAATTCCAACAACAACAATATTTGCATTGGCGTGTTTAGCATTTTTCACCACCTGACTCAACTGCGCTTTTTTCGTGTTTTCATCTTCGCGTTTCCAGATGAATTTAATCAAACCGTTGCCTTGCGTTTCCTTGAATTCGATGCGTAGGTCATATGTTTTACCCTTCTGGAAGGAGTAGTCAACCAAGTCTAGGTGGAACGATCGTTTCTCCCATCGGTCAATGACTAATGCTTCATTTATGTAAAGTCGATAACCATCGTTTCCTTCGAGTCCAAGAGTGATTTTTTCTGATTCTGTTGGATTGAATGCGCCTGTCCATCGGACGCTATAAAAGTTTGGACTCAAGCGTTCATGTGGAGCGTACAAGGTCCAGTGAAAGTCAATGCGCTCATCTCTTCGTTGAAAAATCGGTTCACCTTCCAAATTTGCATTGTCAAAATAGGATGCCGAGAATCCAATAGTTCCATTTGTACTGATGTTCGTGGAAGGAACGATTTGAATACTTGTATCTTTCAGTAATGCGCCTTTTTCGTAAGAAATAGTGGATTTTGGAAAGGCTGCTTGAATTCCTTCCAAAATGGAAGTAACTTGAAATCCTGGCCCACTGTATCCGCCCAATCGCCCAAGAACGGCATCCTCACCGAAAACGGCAATGGACTCCATCTCTGGATTCAAGGGAAGAACGGCCTGTTGATTTTTCAATAGAACGATGGATTCTTCTGCTACTTTTTGCGCTAGTTGATGTCCGGCTATCAACAATGAATCTGGATTCATGTTCTGTTTCGCATAGGGATGTTCGAATAACCCGAGGTCAAATTTGGCCGTAAGCACGCGAGAAACGGCGTCATTGATGCGATTGGTATCCATTCCCTTCGGAGGGAACTCTGGAAAGAACAAGGGAAAATGGGCGATGTCCGTTTGGAAAATCACGTCGAGTCCGGCATTGATGGCATGTACGCCACTTTCGACGTAGCTGTTAGCTGTGCGGTGAAGCACTAATTCCCCTCCAACGGCATTTGCGTCTGAAATCACAAAGCCCTTGAAGTTCCATTCCTTTTTTAGTTTCTCGGTTAATAGCCATTTATTGGAGGAGCAGGCTTGACTGTTAAGTGAATTATACGAAGTCATGATGGATCGACTTCCAGCGTCTTTGATGGCACGTTCAAATGGAATAAGGTGTGTGTGTTCCAAGTACGAATTGCTCAGGTGTATTGGGTAACTGTCGCGTCCACCGTCACCAACGTTTGCAATAAAGTGTTTTGGCGTCGTAATGATGCCATTTTCTTCGAAAGCTCGCATGAATGCTACGCCCATTTGTGCGCTTAAGTATGGATCTTCACCATACGTTTCTTCCGTTCTTCCCCAGCGCACATCTGTCGCTAAATTGATTACTGGAGAAAGTATTTGACGAATGCCGCGTTGTTTGGTTTCGTAGGCAATGTGTAAAGCTGCTTGATGAACAAGTTCGGTATCCCAAGTTGCCGCTAATGCAATCGATTGCGGAAATGCGCTTGCGCCATTTCGAACGAGTCCGTGCAGCGCTTCATCGAAAGGAAGCATGGGAATTCCTAGTCTGGTTTCTTCTACGCAATATTTCTGGATGGCATTCAGTCGTTCCATTTGAACAGTTGCAGGATGCGTTGTTTGGTAGTGCAGTCCTTGTCCTGCTGCATCTCCAGCCGCTTGCGCACTGACCTGCAGTCCGAATATCCCTTTGGAAAGTTGTCCGTGTAATAAATTGGTGTCCCCAGGAACCATGAACAACTGATAACATTTTTCCTCCCACGTCATACGGGACAGTAAGTCCTGCACACGAATGGCCGTTTCTTTGCTGGGATCCTTGTAGATTTGAGCCGAAAGAATGGAGGTGAGTCCAATAAAAATAAATAGGTAGAAAGTCCTCATCTTGTTTCAAAGATAAGTTAATTTTGAAAGCTTGTCTTTTGGGTAATTAAGCAGTAATATTTCATCAAAAACACACTAAATGTAAAAAAATGTAAAAATAAGGGTTAATTAAAAAGCTTATTTGTACATTTGTGTAGTTTATAAGGTAAAATAGCGATGATAAGTAACACTATTCCACTCGAAAAAAGAATAGAGCGCCTCCAGTTTGAAAATCCTTGGTGGGTAGGGAATCAGATACAAGATGTCTACAAACAGATGTCCAAACGCCTGTACTTTGATGTTTTTTATCCTTTTGTGACCGATTTAGAGATTAAACGCGCGGTTGTCCTAATGGGGCCTCGTCGCGTTGGTAAAACGGTGATGATGTATCATGCAATTCAAGAACTGATCGATCAGCAGGTATCCGCTACGCAAATTATTTTCGTTGGGATTGATAATCCGATATACATGCATTTGGGACTAGAGGATCTTCTAGAAATCTCACTGAAGGCGCTTGGTAAAAAAGATGCCGTTGGGATGTATGTGTTTTTCGATGAAATTCAGTACTTGAAAGATTGGGAGCGGCATTTAAAGGTCTTGGTAGATCGGTATCCGGAAACGAAGTTTATTGTATCCGGTTCTGCAGCTGCGGCCTTGAAACTTCAGAGTACGGAGAGTGGGGCGGGACGATTTACGGAATTCATGTTGCCTCCACTGACGTTTCAGGAATACATTCATTTAAAAGGACTTCATCATTTGATGCACGCAAGTTCCATTGTTTATCACGGAAAAGAAGTGAAATACAGCGGAACTCATGATATTCGTACGCTAAACGAGGAGTTTTTTCATTACCTCAATTTCGGAGGATATCCAGAAGTGGTGTTGTCCGAGCGCATTCAAAGTGATCCCGGAAGGTACATTAAAAGCGATATCGTTGACAAGGTTTTGTTGCGCGATTTGCCAAGTTTGTACGGTATTCGTGATGTCCAGGAGTTGAACAGTTTCTTTGGATACCTGGCGTATAATTCAGGAAAGGAATTTTCGTTTGAAAACTTATGTCGGGATAGCGGAATTAAAAAGGATATCATCAAAAAGTACCTTGAGTATTTAGCTGCTGCTTTTTTGATTAAAGTGATTCATAAAGTGGATGTTCATGCACGAAAACTGCAGCGTGTGACCACATTTAAAGTGTATTTGACGAATCCTTCCTTGCGTACAGCAATGTTTTCTCCAGTGCGTGAATCGGATGATGAAGCAGGTAACATGGTGGAAACAGCGATCTTTTCACAGTGGATGCACCGGGAAAAGTTGAATTTGAAGTATGCAAGTTGGCGCTTAGGACGTTCGACCGGAGAAGTAGATGTCGTACTCGTCGATACAAAATTCTTTAAACCAAGTCGCTGTGTCGAGGTAAAATGGAGTAACCGATACTTTTCAAGTCCGAAGGAGCTTGGTAGCTTGAAGTATTTTTGTGAGCAAAATAAGTTGACGGCAGCTTTGGTTACTAGTATTGATAAAGAGGGTGTAATTGAAGTAGGAGGGACAAGCATCACTTTTCTTCCCGCAGCGGTGTATGCATATAACATTGGGTCCGTGCGATTCGATGCAATGGATCTTGGCGCAGAAATTCTGTGATCGTTAGCGAATCGTTAATTTATCTAAAGCTTTGCGGTCGCCATTGAAATCATCTCCATCGACTTTTCCTTCGATTCCTTTCACATAAATTTCTTCCGTGAATTGATGGAAAGTCCAAGGGATATTTGCTACGCGATGTCGTCCGGAATAAGCTGCAATCCAGAAGTGATAAGGTTTGAAGTCTTTGGTGTTGAAATAGCGTAGGTAAAAATCTCGGTTCGTATAAATGATTGGTTTAACACCGTAGTGTTTTTCAGCTAATGCCAACCAATTTTTCACCCCGCGAAGTAAGTTGTCTTTTCCAAACCAACTATTTTCTTCCATGTCCAAAACGGGAGGAAGATCTCCTTTGCGCAAGTACACGTGACTCTTGAAAAAGTTGAACTGATTGGTCGAATTTTGACTCGGTCGATAATAATGGTAAACGCCTCTCAAAAATGACTTTCCGCGACTTTCTTCCCAATTCCGGTGGAATTCCCGGTCCAAAATACGCGTGCCATTCGTCGCTCGTATAAAAATAAATTGAATCGGGTGCTTTGAAGTTGCTACGGAATCCCATTCGATGTATCCTTGGTGATGAGAAATGTCTAAGCCGAAGGTACGAATGCCATTTTCTTGAAACGAAGATTTTTCGGTGTTTTCGTAAGTAGAGACGTTTTCAAATAAGCGAATTTTTCGAACGGGTGTCATTTTAACTATACGAAACGCAAAGGGAATAAACGCAATGATTGCAGCGAGGGTAAGCCATTTTTTAATTCCTTTTTTCTGCAGGAAAAACAAGGTAATGAGTACAGCGAATACCGCAACGATTCCCGCAATAATGCGAAATGGATGCAGGTGTATGTAGGCAATGATTTCTTGCACAAAATGTTGGGTTAGGTATTTTGACGGAACAATATTACGAATTTAATTGTCAATTAGTGACTAGTCCGCCGCGGCGCATCAGTGAACAGTACTCAGTGCTCAGTGAACAGTGCTCAGTGAACAGTACTCAGTGAACAGTGCTCAGTGAACAGTGCTCAGTGAACAGTGCTCAGTGAACAGTGCTCAGTGAACAGTGCTCAGTGAACAGTGCTTAGAGTTTACTCCGCTATAGCCAAGCTACTCCAAGCGTTAGCGACATTACATTAGCACATTAGCACATTATCACTCTTTTACCACGCGAATCGGCGCACAGCTTTGTTGATTCATTGACATAAAGTACGTTCCGTTGGACAAATGAACGATTTGAAGTTTTGTCAGTGCTTCGCTTAATTGTATTGTTGCGATTTCCTTTCCTGAGATGTCTGATAATTTCGCTGATTGACCAATCCATTCGCTTGGGATAAGAATATTCAGTTCTCCATTTGTTGGATTCGGATAAACGTTTATAGCAGGCATGTTTGCTTCAGAAAGTCCAGTGTGTTCCATTGTGAGAATTAATGTGATGGTACTGTCGCAACCTGCAGCATTCGTCAAAACCTGCGTGTACGTTCCGGATGTTGTGTAGGTGCTTCCATTCAATGTGTAAGTATCTGTTGCAGTTGTGGTGATCGTGCTTTGACTTGGGTAATTCACGGTAATGGACATCGAATCAGTATTGCTACAACCTGCGCCACTGAAACCGGTTACTCCTAACGTGATGCTTTGCGTAGGGAAAATCGTTGTGCCATTTTGTTCACCATTGCTCCATTGATACGTTGCTCCACCGTTTGCAGCCAGAACCACTGAATCCCCTTGACAAATCACTTGGTCGTTTCCAGCGGAAATATCTGGCAAGGTACCAACGCTTACGTTTAAGGTGTCCGTTCCGTAACAACCATCGTTGCTCATTCCGGTTACGACGTACGTCCCATTTCCTGTTGGATAAAATGGAACGCCGTCTTGAACGCCATTGTCCCATTGTAAATTAAATCCACCGATTCCAGTTAAAACAACTGCTTGACCTGAACATGTAGAAACGTCGTTACCTGCATTGATGTTCGGTACGGGATTCGCAACAACTTGTAATGTGTCTTGATTCGCACATCCAGCCGGACTAAATCCAGTAACGATGTAGGAAGCGCTGTTGTATGCAGTAAATGGAACCGCATTTGAAACGCCATTCGTCCATTGGTAGTTTTGTCCACCAGTTGCATTCAAGGTAACTATTCCACCTGCGCAAAGTACGGTATCGTTTCCGGCATTGATTTGTGGCAAGGGTAGCACATTGATTTGCAAGGTGTCTGTATCCGTACAAGAACCATCAACTCCCGTTGCGATGTAGGTTCCGCTTTGGTTTACTACAAAAGCTTGGTTATTGCTCACGGAATTATTCCATGTATAGCTTTGCGCTCCGGACGCCGAAAGCGTTACCGTATCACCTGGACAAACAGATAAATCTTGTCCGGCGTTGATGCTAAGTTGTCCGAGTGTAACGTTTGTTTCGTCCCATTGAGAACAGCCGTTTGCGTTGAATCCTGTGACAAGGTATGTTCCGTTCGTAGTAGGCGTGAAAGGAACACCATTCGATACATTTTGGTTCCAGAAATAATTGACAGCACCAGAACCATTCAAGGTGATTGCTTGGTTGTTGCAACTTACGACATCTGGTCCAGCAGTAACTGTTGTTAATGAGTTCGAACTGTTGTATAAATCATTGATTTCACAAGTCGTTAAGGCACGATTCCAAATCCCAATGTCATCCATTTTCCCATTGTAGTAATCTCCTCCAACACCTCGTCCAACGTACAAAGGCATCACAGCGCTTGTCACGTTTGTATGTGTATACGTTGCAGTTGCCACTTGGACATTATTTTTATAAAGGGTCATTGCTCCTGCATTGTAAACACAAACGATGTGTGTCCAAACACTTGTTGTGGACGTTGTTGGTGCCCAGATCCAAGCAAATTGTTGCTTGTTTGTCCCGTATTGCGAATTCGTCGCACCTGCTTGAAATATCCAAATAAAATTTCCAGCGGCATTCGTTGCATTCATGATGAGTACTCCATTGACAGAGGTACTATTTCGGTTGTACCAGAAGGAAACCGTAAAGCTCGAAGCAGGATTAAACGTAAAGTTCGGAGTTGAATTAATCAAATTTTGATTGATGCCATTAAAGGAATATGCTGAATTAGCTGCCCCAAATCGATCTGCTGTGAGAACCGCATTATTGTTTGTGAGATTTGCTGCATTTGCACTGACATCATTTGGATTTCCATTAAAAGGATAGTATCCCAATAAGCCATATTGCGGCACATAACTTGGAACTTGTGCAACGAGACCAAAGCTAAAAATGATGGAGAAATATAGTACGAATTGTTTCATGTAAGGTATTTTTTACGAATGTAAGAAATGTTTTTTATGGAATACTGTGTTGCCAGTAACTAATGCTTATTTGGTTTTTGTGAAATTCGCAAATGAATCTTTAGTTTAGGTGAAATTCAGTTTTGATTCGGTGTGAATCGCAGGTAATTTTGAGCCAAATTAAATCCGAACCTATGAAAAAATGCACCTTCCTGTTTTTCTTCTTCTTTCAACTTTGTTTATTTGCTCAGCAGGAGAATACTCAGAATCAACGTACATCAGAATCTTATGTACAATTTAAAAATGGTTCGCAGATTTCGGTGTTGACCCCGGTTGTAGTCTGTGAAAACAGCTGTTATTACATCAGTAAACTCGATAAAAAGTGCTATAGGGAAGACCTTCAAAACATCGATGGATTCCGCAGAGGAACGAAGGTGCGTTGGATGACCTTTGAAGAATTTGAACGGATCGGTTCTAAACCATTAAGGGGGTATTTTTGGGGTTATGTCACCCTTTATCCAACTGGGCTTGGGATTTTTATTCTGTCCGATCTTTCCAAGCGAAAAAACATCCGAAAATTATACCAAAACACTCGAAATAGCACCTATTAATTAATTTACCAAGTAATGAAAACATTCTTTGTTAGCTTATTTTTAAGCATCGCCAATGTTTGTAGCTCACAATCAGATTGGACCATTAAACCTTATGTTGTAGTGAATGATACGGTGTATGAGAATTTAAAACTCCCTGTATTCATTATGGATTCTGTCTTATATATTCGCAATTCGGAGGGTGTCGTCATGACCTTTCCATCTTGGGATGTTAATTACATCAGCAAACGCTGCTTCTATGACCGCATCACGGAAAAAGAAAAAAACCGATTGTCCAGATCTGTCGCTACAGGTTCGTATTTAAGTGTTGCTACAATCGCTTGTGGAATCGCGGCAATTTATGATAATTACCAGGCTTATCTATATTATTCAAAAAATATGATCCTTCAATATTATTCAGCCGGAGGATTAGTTTTCGGTGTGGCCTTAATTGTTCCATCGACCGTTGCCATCTACAATTTCATTCAACGGAAACGTCAAACCAAAATGATTATCGAATCCAAAGGCTTACGATTTATTGATAAATAGGTGATGTTCATCAGTCGCAATGTACAATTTTGATGTTTATTCATCCCAAAAAAGTACATTTGAGCAGAATCTAACTACATGAAACAAACGTATTATCCTGCTGAGCACTTTCAAGCGAAGGCTTGGGCGAATGGAACCACAACAGAACTAGTAAAGTTTCCATTTGATAGTGATTTCCTCAAACGCGATTTTATTTTCCGCATCAGTACGGCGACTGTCGAGGCGGAGGAAAGTACCTTTTCGGATTTTTCTGGTTTGACGCGCATTCTCATGGTCTTGGAAGGATCCATTACCCTTATCCACGAAGGACGTTACCAAAAACATTTGAATCCCTACGATCAAGATACCTTCGATGGGTCATGGTCGACACTTAGCATTGGAAAAGTGCGCGATTTCAATGTGATGTTCAACAAGCAGGCGAGAGGAGAATTGCGTGCGTTTCAACTACAATCCGAGCAAACGGAAACCGTTTCCATTTCACAAAAACGAATCATTTTGTTTGTCCATACGGGTGAATTTAGCATTGGAGAGCAGTTGCTCGAAACAGGTTCCGTGTACGACATCGAAGCATGTAAATGGACTTCAATCCAATTAACTTGCATAGAATCGGGTACAATCCTTTGCATTCAGGTAGAAGTTTTCTAAATTCGATTCAATTAAATCTTAAATGAACAAAAAAATAAACTTAGAGCGCTTACTGATTGTAGCAGCTATTGTATTGGGAGTAGTAGCGATTGTATACATGTTTTCTGGGAAAAGAAATCAGGTGACCGAGAATCAAAATACCGTGAGTGATTCCTTGCGCAATGAATTAGTCAAAGCGAAATTGGCAGCGCAGGAAGCAGAGGCGAAAACACGTCAAACGAATGTGACTCCACCTATGACGGAAGAGGAACGTAAGGAGAAATTACAGAAAGAACTTTTAAAAATGGAGATGGAACATCCACTCGAATACTTGAGCATCGATTACGACCATACGTATCGTTGGTTGGCGGCTAAAGAGGAATACAGTGGATATATTTACAACAATGCAACGATGGCGACGTTCATGAATTTTGTTGTGAGAGTGACCTTTCTTTCCAAAACACGAACGGCCATCGACACCAAAACATTTACAATTTACGAATATTGCGCACCGAACAGCAGAGTGGCTTTTAAAATCCAAACTGAAGCTCCATCAGGATATGCATCCCACCAAGTGGAGGTGATTCGCGCGAATTATTACCAAGGAGAGGAGTAAGGAGAATAAGAGCGGAGAGCGAGAGTGAAGGGTGAGAAACAGAGCGAATAGCGAAATCCGAAGTAAGATTGGCACTGAGCACTAATCACTAAGCACTAGTCACTACTCTTCCGTTGCCTTCTTCGACTTACGGTACGTATAACTTTCGTAGATAAATCGTTTGGCAAAACGTACTTGTTTATCTGAATTGATTAGTTTTTTGTAGACATTCGCATTCACTCCGAAATATTCGTAGGTAGATCCATCCGTGAAGGTGATTTCCAGTAGAAGTCCTTTGTGTTTGAAGTCAGCAATCATGCATTCGTTGATGGTTGCTGTATACTCTGCCAAATTTGCTTCTTTCGTTTCTGGAGCGATGCTCACCAAGAAATGATATCCATCAGTTACTTGTCGACCCATAATTGCTGCCTCTTCCTTCAATGGATCTCCATCTTGAAACTTATCCGGATGCCATTGCTTCACCAATTTACGGTAAGTTTGCTTTAGTTCCGCCAAATCGATTTGACTTTCAATTTGAAATAATTTCTTGTATTCGTTGATGCGTTTCATAGGTCCAAAGTGTCGAACTGAAACGAAGAACGAATCAGTGTTTTTGTTTTCAAGGCGCGAAGATAGGGATACATTTCGAGGTGAACTAGTTTTGAGTTCTAAATTGATTCGTGAAAGGGTGTGTTAGTGTGTTTTTTTTGCGGCTTGAATTGAATATCAACGTGAAAGTAGATCAACGTTCCTTCATTTCGTTTGAGTAACTAGGAATGTTGAAATCCGTCCCCGGTTCCGTCCCCTCTTTAAAAATGGAATGAAAAGTCCCTAAAAAACAAAACCCTCAAGATAGTTGATACATCTCGAGGGTCTCTATTTCCTACAGCCATATAGGACGTGTCTTTAACGAAGCGTTTGCGGTCTGGACGGG
>Ga0102879_1000137_pt1 | contig 31671 bp, 24 predicted proteins | sample Colrivmet1548B02_FD_78187 | JGI IMG/M metagenome (GOLD analysis project Ga0102879, IMG submission 78187) | Estuarine microbial communities from the Columbia River estuary - metaG 1548B-02 | ecosystem: Environmental > Aquatic > Marine > Intertidal zone > Estuary | place: USA: Columbia River... | reverse complement strand
GTTAATCATTTTCCGATTATCACCCCCATTCTTGCATTACTCATACTAATCGCAGGTTTTATTTTTAAATCACAGATTGTAAAAAGAGTAGCTTTTGCCCTTTTTATTTTTGGCTCATTATTCACATTTGCGGCTATGGCCACAGGTGATGGAGCTGAAGACTTTGCAGAAGAATTAGAAATAGCAAGTCATCTCACCATTCACGCACACGAAGAACACGCAGAGATTTTTGCCATCCTTTCGTACGTGCTGGGCGCATTTTCGCTAGTCAGTTTATGGTCTAATATTAAAGGCAAAGACTTTGCAAAAGTCCTGGCCTACGTTACCATGGCATTCAGTCTCATCGTCATTTATTATGCGCAGCAGACTGGTTCTTCGGGCGGAGAAATACGTCACACAGAACTGTATGAGACTGCGCTTAGGGATAACAACGAATAACCCATAACAGGATTTAGCTAACACCCAATCTGGTGCATTATCGAATTAATTGTAATGCACCAGATTTATTTTGCCAAGTATCATTCTCGGTTGTTTTGTAGCGCATTACATAGCTATACACCCCTTGCGGAGCATCTCTGCCGTTATATAGTCCATCCCACCCTAGTTCTGCACTATTACTTTCAAAAACTTTGGCTCCCCATCTATTATAGATTGACAGCGTGTACTTCTCAAAGTTAATTAAGGTAGGCTTGAAAATATCATTTAATCCGTCACCGTTGGGTGAAAATGCATTTGGAATAAAGCTTTTACTAATACAATCCGGTCTAATTACAAATTTGTCTGAACCCACGCAGCCAAGTGTACTGGTTACTGTAACAGTATAGGTGGTTTGTTCGGAAGCCCATATGGTTTTTGAGGTTTCGCCAAAAGGTTGCCATAGATAATCCATTCCAGCATTTCCCGCATCCAATAGTAAATTAAATTCACCACACAACGTGGTATCTGGGCCTAAATCAACAATTGGATTTTGACCTAATGTAAATCGAACACTGTCTGAAACTAAGTCGCATTTATTAGAAATTGTAACCCAATGTAAACCACTGGTGGCGATAGTATTTTGATTAGTCGTATTCCCATTAGACCATAAATAGGTTTCACTATTACCCGGCAAGCCAACGTTGTAAGTGACACTTTGTATTTGCTCACAAAAGACTTTATCCTCCTTTAAATCTACCTGAGGACTAGCTAATTTGTCTACCACTATACTATCTGTAACGCTACCACAGTAATTACTTACCTTAAGTTTATAGATGCCTGGTTGGCTAATGCTCAATATGGAATCCATAGATCCAGAGTTCCATAAATACATGCAATTGGCTCCTAAACCTCCATTTACGTTCCAATTTATCTGATCACAAAAAACACTGTCTTCTGGTAATTTTAGGATAAGACTCTTGAGCAGATATAGATTGATAGTGTCTGTATCTACGCCACATTTATTTTTGATTTCAGCCCAATAAACACCCGGCTGATTAATAACTCTGCTCGCCGAATTTGTATTGTCACTCCAAGTATACAGATCATTAACGCTAAAACTAGGAAGGTTTATTGGTAACAAAAGATTATCACAAAAGGTAGTATCGTTGGCTAAGTTAAAATCTGGCGTTTTAAAGAGGGTAACTTTGAGCGTATCCATAGCTATTCCACACTTATTTTGTGCTTTCACCTCAACCGTTTGAGGAAATTTAAGCGTAATAGAATCTAAACTGGCAAAATTCTGTGTGCCTGTTTCCAAATTGGTAGAGCTGTACGCCTCTCTATTATCAGACATCCCATATTTTATGGTCCAATTAATTTGATTGCAAAATGCACTATCATCTGGCAATCTGATGCTCGGAGTAATCAATTTACGAATAGTTATTTCCGAAGAATCTATGCCACATACATTAGTAGCTACTACTTTAAAAAAGCCAGTGTCCTTTACAGTTAAAAATGAGGTTGTATCTCCCGTATTCCAACTATAAACCTCATCATTAATTAGGCTATCTCCAACGCGTAGCGTCCATGAAATCGTATTGCAAAATACACTATCTCGTGGAAGGGTAACATCAGGAGTGAGCTTGTAACCAATGTTTATCGTATCGTATTTTGTACCACAATGTGGCGTCTCTATTTTTACCCAATATTGCGACGGATCACTGACTTGAATAGCTTTAACCTTATCTCCGGTGCTCCAGGTATAGTTTGCAAGCATACTATCATTCCCAGCGTCTAAAAAAAGCGTGGGCATGATATCACAATAAACAGAATCCGAGGGCAATACAGGAACTTTTGGCCTGTATTCCAATTTAATATAAATTGAATCTCTTACAGTATCACAGCCATAGGTAGCCTGTACAAAAAGAGGTCCTGCTTTTTCCACGATGATTACCGATTCTTTTTTGCCATTAGACCAAATAATATCTGCTCCAATATTTTTGGCATTTAAAATCTCAAAAACTTGATCACACTCGATTATGGTATCCTCAAGGCTTAAATCTATGGCGTCGGTATAAAGAGTGTCCCTGAACTTAGAAATAAAGCCGGTCCAAAAAAATCCAGTACTTGAAGATGATTTTGACTGTTTATAGGCACCCGTTGTGGTAGGATAATCTGAAGAAGCAGTAAATCCACCATACAGAATATTGGTAAAACAGCTTATGCGTTTTAATTTATTGGCACCTGGAATTTCAAAACTGGAGCCACCGTAATACGTACCATATAGCAACTTGCTTCCAAAGTAGTCGAGCTTGGTAATGGTTGCAGCTGTATTCCAATAAGAACCAGAGTTACTACTCGGATTTGTGGTCATAAGGGCATCGGAAGTTACAGGATAGTCTGTAGAGCGCGTTATTCCGCAAATTATAGCTTCTTCTCTTACGTTAGCAGCTATCCTGATGTTTGAATTGTAGATATAACCAGAATAGTATATTTCATCTCCAGACCCACCTAAATACGTTGAGTAAATCACGTTTTGGCCTCCAGGATTCATCTTCACAATAACTGCTTCCGACATACCTCTTGAGGTTTTTTGATAAGCACTAGACGTGGTATAAAAATTACTGGATTTACTAATCCCAGCTACATAAGCTTCGTTTTTTTTGTTTATGTAAACCCCTTCAAACCAGTCCTCTCCGCTGCCTCCCATCATTTGACTGTAACTTAGTGAAGTTCCCGTAGGATTAAACTTACAAATAAAACCGTCTGAAGTGCCGCTAAGACTTGAATTGAATATTCCTGACCCATCGGTTGTTGGAAAATTAGTGGAAGTCGTTTTACCCACAATAAAAATATCTCTGTTAGGCCCAAGAGCTACCTGATAGGCTACATCGTCATAAACACCACCAATAAATGTGGAGAATACCAACCCAGAGCCGTCAGGTTTCATTTTGGTTAGAAACGCATCACCCGTATTATACCAACCAAAATTATTCGAAGCTCCTCCAAAAGTAGTTTGATACGCTCCTGTTGTAACCGGAAAATCAGGTGAACTCGTTTGACCTGTGATATAAACGTAATTGGAATCATCGAGTACCATAGACTGAATTAAGTCTGACTTCGAGCCACCCAAAAACGTTGAAAAAATCAACGAATCTCCATTTTTAGAAAATTTAGTAACGTAACCCGCAAAATAATTACCTGCTCCGTTATTGATATTAGGTGTTTTATCAAAGGCATTAACCGTAACCGGAAAGTCTGAGCTATAGGTGAAACCAGAAACAACAGGCTGTTCCTGAGCATTTACTGCCAGTGCAAAACAATACTCGTAATTAGAGCCTCCTAAATACGAAAACCAAATTATGCTATCTCCTGCAGGTGTGAGTTTACAGATAAAAGCGTCATAATACCCATTGGTACTGGTATCATACGTATTTATGGTACTGGGAAATCGATCATTGGTCATCCCAGCCACGTAAACACTATTATTAGCGTCAATATCTAAATCATATACCCACGTATAGCCAAAACCCGTTGTTGTACGCCCAGTACCATAAAAATAGCTACTCCAATCTACATAAATGGGGTCCAAGATAATTTCTTCGGCAGCCACGTTAAAATCCGCATCGAATTTCAAAGTATCGCCCTTTAGCGCGTAGTCTATTCTTACCTCATTCTTATTTCGTTTCACAAAGGAATAAGGTGCTTTTTCATGAATGGTTCCAAGCTCAGTAACATATGATAAATTGCCATTCTCTAGTATATCTATGTCCTGAACCCCATGATAAATGATGGCAATGTCAGAGAGTTTCGCGTTTGGATGCAGAATAAAATCATATTTTAGCTCGTGGTCTTCTGACTTATAAAATACCAAATCAATATTGGGATAGATATTTTCATAAAATATTGATGCCGTATTTCGCTGTTTAATTGAACTTCCATTAGCTCGAAAACTACTTACGTTACTCGTGGTTAATACCTCCTTATTTTGAACAAAGGCGCTTTTAGCACCCGCAAATTCTAAAGACCAAGTGACATATTCAAATTGAACAGATTCCTCTATTTTTTGTGGATTAAACTCCGTTTTGGCTTTTCGAACACTAAATCTTACCTGATTTTTATAAAAATCAACACAGGCATTTCCATTCGTAAACCTGTATTCAAATGGATCGTCATATTGCCCATCGTTTTTCTCAAAAAGGGAACTAGACAACAAGTGACTCATGATTTTTTGCGCAGCAGTATCTTTTTTAGATATATTTTGGTCTGCATTCTTACCTTTGACCGTAGAACAGCATAAAAGCAAAAAGACAAAGGTCATAAAATAGCTTTTTACCCAAGGCATATAGAACAAAAGTATTGTATCTCAAGCGTAAAACCATAACACGAGCCCAATCATCGGCCATTTCTTATGTCATTTTATTTTCATTTGTATTTCTATTCACTTATTTACCTCATCTAAATGATGGTCCTCGGGGTATACACCAATGGGCACAGGCAGACAGAGTAGCCGTATGCTTGAGGTATGCAGATGGTAAAGAACTGCTAGATGCCGCGACTTACAGCATGAAAACCCATGATGGTAATACCGGGGTTGAATTCAGTGGTTTTCAATACCTAATTGGTCAGATTATACGCATGGGAGTTTCTGAAAACTATGTGTTCTTCTTACTTCGATTTGGTACTTTTTTAGTTTTCTTTAGTTCTTTGTTTGCGCTGGTTTTTTCTTTACTACGCAAGGAAAACATATGGATAAAAAGTTTGCTGTTAATCTTCATTATAAGCTCTCCCCTTTTGCTTTATTATGGGCACAATTTTTTGCCAGATATATTGGCACTAAGCCTAGTTTTATGGTGTTATTTATTGCTCGATCGCAATTTCCAAAAGCATATTATATGGATTCTGCTGCTTAGTGGTTTAGCTATGCTTGTAAAAACTTCTTCAGGTATTTACTTTATTAGCTTTATGGGGCTATATATTTTTAAAATAGACAAAAAGATAAACGTAAAATGGGGTGCAGCCATATTACTATTTGGCGCTATAGCCTGCGGTATAGCCTATTATGATTTTAATTATGTTCACCTGAGAAGTAAAGAATTATGGTCAACTGTCTTTTTAACTGAATTTGTGCCGGTAACAAATTGGGGACAGTTTACGGATGTAATTGATACCGCAAGCCGATTTAGGTATGAGTACTTCAGTAGGCCCCAATGGTGGATTATTTTAGGACTAGGTCTTCTTAGCATTTGGCATAAACGCAAAGAAGTTACTACCAATATTAACTGGAGAATAGCGATAGTAGTACTACTAGGATTATTAAGTCTAACTATACTTTTTGGGGTGCAGTTTATGAACCACGACTATTATGTAATTGCGACCTTTCTGCCCGTCGTAATCTATTTTACCTTAAAAGCCTTGGCCTATTTTGTTCCTTATGTTCAACCTCGTACCGCATTAATTATCAGTATTTTGATAGCTATAACTACCTTTTCAGAAGGGAACAGTAAGTACTTTGAGCGAATGAGCGAGATAGTACACATAGATGGTCATCCTGAGCCGTATAACCGCAAATGGATATTGGGTGCTAAGCAAATAGTCAATAAGTATGTGCCTAAAGAAAACCTTATCTTCTCGCTATACAATATGGAGCCTAATTGGTCACTGGTCTATGCAGGCAGAAAGGGAGCTGTTTTTAATGATGAAGAAATGAAAAGGGATGAAAGCCCAATGTTGTATTACTTTCCCATTTTAAAACCCTCACATATTTTATGTCGGACGAAATTTTGTGCAGATTTTGCCACAGACCAACCGGCATTTTTCAGCCATTGTAACATTGTACATCAAGACGATGATATAACCCTTTACGCCTATGGATATTGAAGCACTTCGTGATTACTGTTTAACTAAAGCGTGCGTAACTGAAGAAACCCCTTTCGGACCAGATATTTTAGTCATGAAAATTTTAGGGAAGATATTTTGTTTGTTTTCCATCAGCAATTTTGAATCTGTAAACCTAAAATGTGACCCAGAAGAAGCAGAAGAGCTACGAGCTAATTACATGGCCATACAGCCGGGTTATCACATGAGTAAAAAGCACTGGAATACAATCACATTTCATCAAGATGTAAATGACCAGCTAATTCTAAAAATGGTAGATGATAGTTATCGACTCGTGTTAGGGAGTCTCCCACTCAAAGCACAACAAGCTATAAACGAGACGCTTTAAGGATTTATTAAACGTTTATCTAATATACAAAGGAAGCCATGTACATTCCATCTGCTTTTTGACGTATCCCATCAAAGGCAATTTCTTCTTTTAACTTAAGCTTGGTATTGGCAAGTATCCAATCTTTAACTTCCTCATTTTCCGCTTTAAAAACAGAACAGGTTACATAATAAAAAACACCGTCTTTCTTTAAAAAAGGAATGGCATTTGCCACGATAGCCTTTTGTTTATCTGCATATTTGGAAAGTTCATTGTAATCAAATCTCGTGAAATGCTCTGGTGTACGAAACCATGTACCACTGCCACTGCAAGGAACATCCGCTACGATGCTATCAAAATATTCGGCCTCTATGTTCTTTGCTCCAAATGTTAAGTGCTCAGTCTCTTTCGACATATCGGCAACACCCAGTTTTGCATCGTAATGCATTGCTCTGAAACGAGATTTTGCATTTTCAATAATAGACGGTCTAATATCACTTAAATACAATTCACCTCGATCTTGTGACGCCAAATTCAAACTTTTACCACCAGACCCGCAGCACAAATCCCAAACTTTATCACCTTCATTCAATTGCATTTGTAAGCAAATGAACTGCGATGATAAATCTTGCACCTGCACAGTTGCATCCAACATCTGATTTACGGCTAACTCCCTACAACCAATTGCTCCAAGATTACGAGGTTCTTTATCCGTATGGTCTTTCGCCCAGTTTTTTGGTCTAAAGTTAAGATTTTGATCGTCGTTATAATGCACAAAGTCTGCCATTAAATGTGGCTCAGGATAAAAAGTAATTGGCTTTTTAACGAGCGTTCTTAAATATTCTAACTGATTTTCTTTAATAAAGAAATCTTCGTGAACATTATAAGTAAAACCCAATTCAGCGCTCAATTTATTCCAATCCTCCGCATACTCTATGTCTAGCATTAACGCGCTCAACAATAAGCCTTCTTGTAATGAATATTCACTAAATGCGAGACCAAAACGCAGGTAATTATAACATACGTCTGAAATTGCCTTCCGGTCTTTAGACCCAAATTTCTTATGTTGTTTAAAAAAGTTTTTGGCCGCTATATGAAAGGGCTCTGGGTATGCATAAGAGCCTAAAAGCTCTTTGGCTACGGTGAATCTAGATCTGAAATATTTCAATTAATAATTGGTTACCGGTACAATAGCCATTTCTTCAAATCTAAACACTTGTAAGAATCTATTTTGAAAACAATTAGCTGATTTTACCAAGTGAAAATCTGTGTTGTTATAGCTTACCGATTTGTCAGTAAGGAATATTGGAAAATACTTACCGAATGCATCGAGCGATTCGCAGGCAAATAAAAGTTGATCGTAACCCATAAAGGCATAAGTACTGGGATCGTCATAATACATGGTTCTATAGATTGCAACCATAGAAGAAGAATCTTCCAAAGCAATAAACGCCTTGTTTGTAGAAACGAAAGAAATATTCACTTGATCCCATTGCTTGTAATCAATGTCTGAAAATCCTAACCATTTATCTGGCCCAATCAGTGTTATTCTGTCTCCTTTTCCCAAGAGACCATTTACGGAGTAAGTTAAGTTTGTTTTGTCTAGAGTAGTATGTACTATAACCGCTTTACCATTACCTAAATAGTCAGCCCACTTTAAATATTTAGAAAAGGGAACAGCCTGATAATTTATTTTTTGAGCTATGCATTCTTGCACTAAAGCCTTACCAAAAGCAAGGTCATATCGCTTACCGTCTCTTACAATAACTAATTTTTCACCCGGATGATTTGCTTTAAAATACCTAAGAAAATCTTTAGCCTGCATTTGATCCGATGGATTTAAATTAAAGAAGAATGGGTTATTAGTCCATAATTTTTCTACTACTGTAATGGGCGAAAAAAGAGGAATCTCTCTTTTTCTGGCGAAGTATGCCGCAATTTTAAGTTGCTCTTCATCCGTCGGACCTATTATAAGGTCTATGTCGTCCATCTCTGGTTTTTTTAATATCGCCTTTAGCTTATTGGTATCATTATCAGTGTCAAAAAAATGCAGCGTAAATTTAGAATTTAGCGCTTCAATATGTTCAATTGCGGTAAGCATTCCTTGATAATACTCCAGCATAAGGTCGGCCCTTCTTTTATCAGAAACACTATTTACAGCATCACTGTGAAAAGGTAGTAAAATAGCTATGTTAAAATTTTTCTTATGAACTGGAACATCATAGTAATCACCTTTAAATTCGACTGATGTATAGGCAATCTCATCCTTAACGGATTTAATATCTAACAGAGTAAAATCGTGATGGATATTTTCAACTACAGTATCTTTTTGCTTTTCACTTATCGTTGCGACCTCGTTCTGCGGACAATAGGTATACTGCGTTTTCCGAAACGCACCACAGGATACGAGACTGATAGGAATAAGTAATACCCACAAAAATTTATTCCCACTCAATAGTTGCTGGCGGTTTGGAGCTAATATCATAAACTACTCTGTTGATCCCTTTTACTTGATTTATTATTTTGTTAGAAACTGAAGCTAGAAATTTATGAGGAAGATCGGCCCAGTCAGCTGTCATTCCATCTACCGAAGTTACCGCTCTTAGCGCAATCACATTTTCATACGTGCGCTCATCTCCCATTACGCCTACAGATTGTACCGGTAAAAATATAGCACCGGCCTGCCAAATATCGTTATAAATGCCAAACTCCTTCATTTCATTAATGAAGATAGCATCGGCCTCTTGAAGTATAGCCACATTGCGATAGGTAATTTCACCAATTATGCGTATTGCCAATCCCGGTCCAGGGAAAGGATGTCTTTCTAATATTATTTTTGGAACTCCTAGTTCTGCCCCTATTCTACGTACTTCATCTTTAAATAACAAACGTAATGGTTCCGCTAATTTAAGCTCCATATCGTCTGGCAAACCTCCTACGTTATGGTGTGATTTTATAGTAGCAGAAGGTCCGTTAACAGACACAGATTCAATCACATCTGGATAGATAGTGCCTTGACCTAGCCACTTAGCATCTGGAATTTTGCTCGCTTCTTTGTCAAATACTTCAATAAAAGTATTTCCAATAATTTTTCGTTTGGTTTCTGGGTCTGAAACTCCGTTTAAGCGGCTAATAAACAACTCAGATGCATCAACACCAATAACATTTAAACCTAAGCCTTTGTAAGCTTCCAGTACTTGCTCATACTCGCCTTTACGCAGTACTCCATTATTTACAAATATGCCCACTAAATTGTCACCAATAGCTCTATGCAATATGAAAGCTGCCACCGAGCTATCTACCCCGCCAGATAGTCCCATGATCACTTTATCGCTTCCTATTTGCTCTTTGTAATGCGAAACACTTTCGGTTACAAAGTGTGCAGGCGTCCAATCACCGACGCATCCGCAAATGGTTTTTGTAAAATTTTGAAGTAAAAGCGTACCATCTATACTATGGCTTACCTCTGGGTGAAACTGTACAGCATATATTTCTTTATCAGTAAATCTATATGCAGCTACTGGAATACTGTCGGTTTTGGCCAATGTAGTCGTGCCTTCTGGCATTTCTAAAATGGTATCGCCGTGGCTCATCCATACTTGACTTCCGTTATCAATACCCTGAAGAAGTCTATCTTCTGTTACTTTAGTTATGTTGGCACGGCCATATTCCCTATGTATTGATTTCTCCACTTTACCACCATTACTAGCCGCTAAAAATTGTGCACCATAGCATAATCCAAGTACAGGAACAGAAAGATTCATAATATCTAGATCTGCAACGGGAGCATCAGGTTGGGTGCAAGAAGCAGGACTTCCAGATAAGATTACACCTTTAATATCTGAGGTTAACTCTGGTAGGTTATTAAATGGATGGATTTCACAATATATGTTAAGCTCACGTATTCTGCGGGCTATAAGCTGGGTAAATTGCGAACCGAAGTCGATGATAAGAATTTGCTCGTGCATACAATAATAAGTTGCAAAGATATTACATACACTGTGGACTTTTGCCGTGTATTAACCAAGTTATAAACAGATAACCTAGTCTTCGTATATTTAAGTTGTGAATTTATAGCCCACACCTCTCAGAGATAAGAAGTATTTTGGATTTTTAGGATCTACTTCAAAGTATTTTCTAAAAGCAAGTATAAAGTTATCAATTGTTCTTGTACTTGGATAAACAGAATATCCCCATACCGTTTGCAAGATCTTCTCTCTGCTGACCACTTCATCCCTATTTTCAATCAGAAGTTTAAGCAATAACGCTTCTTTCTTAGTTAACGAAAACTTGCCTTCTTTGCCATGCGCTTCGTAACTATCAAAATTTATAATATTGGGTCCAAACGTATATTCTGAAAGAGCATCACTCTTGGTCGTATCTTCCTTTCTGCTAATTAAATTATGAATACGCAACATCAACTCCTCGATATTAAAAGGCTTTGTCATATAGTCATCAGCCCCTTTTTTAAGTCCTAATACTCTATCTTCAGCACTACTTCTTGCACTTAAAAACATAATGGGTACGTTATTATCATGCAGTCTAATATTCTCACAAACGGCTATGCCATCTATGTTAGGTATCATAATATCTAAAATCACTAAATCAAAACGTTGCTCTCTGAATGTGCTTATTGCTGAAGAACCGTCGTAAACCAATATTGTATGGTAATCTTCAATCTCTAGATTTAACTTTATAGTATCAGCTAGATGCTTTTCATCTTCTACGAGCAAAATTCTTTTTTTAGACATATTTACTTATTTACGCAACAAATTTGTCATAATTTACTCAATCTAAAGTCAGTTTACTATCACAAAAATTAAAATTAGCTAAGAATGACCCTAAAAATCGTGCCTTTCGGATCGTTTACACCTACCCAGACACTACCATTATGACGCTCAATAGCTTCTTTTACTATAAATAAGCCCAATCCTGTGCCTTTTGTTGTTCTTGTTTCTTCTTCTTGAATACGATAAAATTTCTTAAATATATTTTTATACTCTTCTTTGGGTATCCCAATCCCTTGATCCTTCACTTCTATTATTTTTTGGTTATTCCTTTCAAATAGATTCACTTCAATTGGCTGATCATTAGAGTATTTAAATGCATTTTCAATCAGGTTATTAATCACCATCCGTAAAATAAAATTATCGCCTTGTACACGTATTCCTGCAGTTAGATTGCCTGTAATCTCTCCTTTAATATTTTGATTTTCTATAATTTGAGTTGCCATTTCGCTCAAATCTATTTCACTAAGAGCATATTGATACTTATCGTTTTCTATTTGCATACTCACGAGCATATTTTCAGCTAATTCTTCCAGTCTGAAGGTGTTTTGAATACTGTTTTCTATTAATTCAGCCTTCTTTTCTTCCTTTACTTTTGGGTTCTTACTGGTTTGTAACATGAGCCGTATAGAAGCAATGGGTGTTTTAAACTCGTGGGTTACGCTTAATAAAAAGTTGTTTTGGCGTTTATTCAACTGATAAATATTGTCTATGGTATAAAAAACACCATATATTCCGCTGGCCACCAAAACCAATAAAAGAATGCTCTGATAAATCCAAATATTACGTTGTTGAAACCTTTCTAGTTCTAAGTCTTCGAGCTTACTTGGGTTTATGAATAATTGAACTAACTTTTGCTTTTTTGAAATTTGAGATATTTCAGCCAAATAGTTGCCATTGAACCTGTCTTGAACAAAGGCTTTAAGCCGAACCGTGTCTACATCTATTTTGAGTTGCTGTAGGTAGTATTCTTGCGTTGTATCATTGCCCAGTTTGCCATTTTTTGCGTTTTGCATTACCTGTAAGGTACATGCATTTAGGCCAGCCATAAGCACATTATTTTTAAGATTATAATCTGTATTAGCGTAATTCAACAATGAAAAAGTAAGCCAAGCAAAAGCCGTAAGGATATATACTATTACAAATACTATGAGGATTTTTACCTTCATTATCTCTAAAATTGAGGGCTAAAATACATCAGTGCAAAAGAAAGATAACAACTTACCTAAAATATCTCTAAGAATGTTGAGTCTTCACAATGGCCAAGATAAAAAAATGATCTGGGTTGCCTTCCAAAACAGAGTATATGATGTAACTGAGAGTAGATTATGGCTTAACGGAAAACACTACGAACATTGGGCTGGTCAAGACCTCACTGCAGAACTGGCTAGTGCGCCGCATGGAATCGCTGTTTTTGATAAGTTTGAATGTATAGGAATATTAGATTAGCTACAGGAATGTTGCTTTTATCTAACATATACACCTCATAATCAATTGAATCAACTCTTTTTTTATAAACATTTGGCATATGTTTTTTTTGAGCAAAAGAGTATCCGGTATATCCTACCTTTGCCCCCGAAATGGAGTTAGGAAAAACACAACTATTAAAAGCCTCAAGAACAACGGATAACGGATGCTACCTTATGGATGAGGTAGGTAATGAAGTTTTACTTCCTAATGCCTATGTTTCTTCCGAACTTAAATTGGGTGATGACATATCGGTTTTTGTATACAAAGACAACGATCAAAGGCTTACTGCTACTACCTTAAAACCTAAGGTTGAGCTCGAGCAATTTGCTTTTCTCGAAGTTATGGATGTAAACGCCGCTGGTGCGTTTGTGGATATGGGTATCGTAAAACAACTGCTGGTTCCTTACAGTGAACAACCTGTAAAAATGGAAGTAGGTGACTGGTACGTTGTGTTTTTTATGCTTGATGATGTATCGGATAGGTTAATAGGATCTGCTAACATTGAAGACTTTTTATTTACGGAAGACTTAGATATTGAAGTAGGCGAAGAAGTAGATATTTTGATGTACAGAAGAAGTGACTTAGGCATAAATGCTATAGTAAACGGCTTGTATCAAGGCCTTGTTTTTCATTCTGACGTACACAGACCTGCAAGACCAGGTGATCAAATGAAAGCCTATGTAAAGAACATTAGAGCAGATGGAAAAATTGATCTTTCGCTACAACCTATGGGTTATCGCAACGTAATTGACAAGGCGACTCAATCGGTTTTAGATGTTCTCATAAAAAATGAGGGTTTCTTTAAGTACAGTGACAAAAGTAACCCCGACGAGATTTACAAAGCTTTTAAAATGAGTAAGAAGGCATTTAAAAAAGCGTTAGGTAGTTTATACAAACAAAAAATTGTGTTGCTTGAAAAAGACGGAACACGACTTTTAAAAGGGAAAGGTTCTAGTAACTAGAATAAATACCTGGCGACCAATCTTCCAATATGAATCACAGGAGATGATTCACTTTTACGCCCATCATAGCTAATAATCACCTGAATATTATTAGACATGGTACGTTGATATCCCATTTTCCAGGTTGCATTATTGCCATTTTGAAGACCTCGGAGTAATTCATATCCTAAGGTAGAGCTAGCCACACCGTCATACTTCACCTTTATATAACTAACCGCTGCATTTACGGTTCCTTTAGTTGATTTGGTATACTTTACCTCACTCCCAAATTCTAAGTTACGTGAACTTTCGCCGCCGTATTCCGCAAGATTAGCGGCATTAAAGTATTTCGTTTTTAGCTCAATGCGATACGTATTATTAATTAGCATTTGCAGCTTGGGTTCTACCTCATAAAAACCGTAATGGTAACTTCGTGCTCCAAAGAATTCGCTTAGATACAGCTTATCTCCCATTACCATTCGGGTGTCTAACGTGAACATTCTCCCTAAATTAATACGTGCATTTAATACGTTATCCCAAGTAGATCTGCTGTCAAAACCATTACTTAGAAGTGTTTTAGAACTCGCATTCATGTAGGTGTAATCAAAACTATACTTAGGATTTCCTCTGTTGTAAAATAACGTAGTCCTAAAACTAATAGCACTATTTATAAGCCCTGTATCTGTTAGACTACGTTCAGCTGGATTTAAAAACCCAAGTATAGTGTTGGGTAAGATCTTCTTGTCTAGAATAAGCGTGCTTATGTTATTAAACCTTGCCATAACAGGCTTCTTTTGAACGCCAGACTTAAAAAAAACTGCAGGTGTTAACTCAAACGTTTGACTTATTTTATTGCTATTGGTGGTAAAAAAACCAGGAACAGGGGTAAATATTTTGATATAATCTGCCCGTTGCCTATCTAAGTCAGATGCTATTTCGAACTCATTAAGTGTCTTCAGGTTATTAGAATCATAATCTATCCAAACATACACTCCATTTCCTGCTTGTACCTGCAAAAATTGAAATTCACGGCGTTGTTCTTGTCCTGTACCTAATTGATAAAAAGTACGGGTTCTGATAAATTTCTTAAGGAAATGAAAGTCCATCTCTAACCTGCTTTGCAAGGTATTTTCGATAGGTTTATCACTTAAATTTACGTCTTTAATTTCGAGTTTTCGGTAGGTACTGCTTAGCTCAATTCGTTGGTTTCTAGATGTAGTGTATTGGGTATTTAAACTTACATCACTTCCCACTGTAGAAAGTAAAAATTGATCATTTTTAGGAAGATTATCCGTTCGTTGATTCGCCATTACAGAATATTTTAGTTGAGCACTGTCCCTCGACGAAAGAAAAACAGAATAATTCTTAAACGCATAACTCTGTTGGAGTAAGGTATCTAATTGGAATATGCTTCGCTCATTTACGTAACCAACTCCTGCATTCACCTTACCTAATGGCCTACTTAGCAGACTATTGAAACTATAAAACACATTACTCAAATCAGCAGTATCACCCTCATTAGTAGAGGATTGAGTCCACTCTAAACTGGTATTTAATTGTATTTTTTGCCATGTAAATGCTCCATCAGATAGGTTAGAAAAACCAACAAAATTTTCGGGTCTAAAGAAGAATGAAGAATTGTTTTTAACATACTTATTAGCACTTTTCTGTAGTCCAAAACTTACATTTCCAATATGCTCATATGCAGGTAGAAGTTGAGCAACTGAGGTAGGATTGGTTAATTGTTTGTTCCATTTTCGATCAAACTCAACAGCACGGTAACGCTCTACATAGCGGTACTGACCACTTACCATCTCGTAATTAACATTGGTATTCCAAGTTATCGTAGAATCTTTTAATTGTTTTGAAGTGGTACGATATAGCCTAAGACCAAAACCCTCATTATCGTTATCATCTAAGGCCGAAAGCGTGTTTTTATCACGATTACTTCTGGAATATTCTATACCGCTTATCCTATTCTTGGTGGCAAATTTAAGTCCCACATTGACGGCTTTTAAGCTTTGAGGGGCAATTAATATTTCGATAGGATCATAGTCTCCCCTATTTTTTCCTACGTATTCAAATACTTTTCCATTTGCTGCAGTTTGCGCTTGGGAATAGCTGCCCTTGAGCACTCCTACATTACTAAAGAACACTTCATAAAATGTTACATTAGCGGAAGGATCTTGCGCATAGATAAAAATGTCTGTGCCTCCTACTAAACTTTTGGTGTACATAATACGATCCGTATTATATGCCAATTGCGGTTTCACCTTAGAAATTAAAGCAACACCGTCTCCCGCCTCAGATAAGAGTGTTCTAGCACTTTTATTTTGGAGCGAATCAAAAGTTTCTAAATCCACTTGAAAAGGTTGAGATTTAAGGTCTAGCTCATTAAAGGCATTGGCATATATAGTAAATCCATTTTTGCTAGCCGACGAACCTAAGTGCATAACCGCTCTACCGTAGTTCCTATCCGAATATTGAAACTCTACCACTATTCTGCTGTACCTTGTAATAAGAATACGTGGGGTAAAAGTGATTTCACCAGTATTATAATTAACTACGTAGTCGTTGTTTTCACCACGTGTTAGGGCCCTACCGTCTAAAAATACATTTTCAGTACCTGCTATAACAACGATAAACAATTCACCGTTTTCTCCTGATAGTCTATAAGGACCGCTATTCCCTTCTATTCCATCTATCCTATTTCGATTAAATCTACCACGAGACAAAGCAGCTTCAGCATCTGTCTTTATGCTCCAATCGTGAGAATGGGTTACATTTTGTATTTGAAGTCCGCGTGATTTTTTATAATAATTGATGAAGTAAGAATCAACGGGCCTCTGCATCAAAAAATCACCTAAGGTAAGGGTTGTACTGTCCTTTTTTAGGGTAATGTAAACTTGATCAAAGTCCTGAATTTGCTGCGTATTTCCTTCGGGTTGAATAGGATTATTTTCATCACTGATAACGGCTAGCACATCAACGTCATTGGCCACGGTGCCATTTATCCTAAGATTCAAATTTGAGTTAACAACCACATCTTGTGCATTGCCAAAGCCAATACCACGAGAAACATTTCCAGCAGAATTTAGCGTTCCATAATCTATCAGTTCACCGGCTTTATTGGGTTCATACCTAAATGGATTTTGCTCGTAGCTATTGTAAATTATGCCCTGATCCTTGCGTTTATAGGTTACCGCAAACTGCAGCTTCTTATAACTCACCAACACACTATCTGGCCTAGTCTTAGTGTACCAAACTACCTTATTATGAACCTGTAAAAAATCTTTTGGACTCTCATACCCTTGAATGGTAAGTGAACCGTTTAGCACAAAACCCGAATCTACCAATGAGGTATCGCCTGGCTCGAGCAACAGGTACTTGCTAATGGACGTACTCAACTGCCCGTGCACTAGAGATGAAAGACTAAGCAATAATATAGTAAGTAATTTATGCAATGCGTTTGGGGCAAGTAGGCAAAGCAAAGAAACGAAATTTGTGGTGCTTTAGGTATTCCGGCTTACCCACAAGTAATTATTTTACGATTAATCGTAAACTATTGTACAATTTGGGGCAATATACCTAAGGAATGATAGTAGTCTAGTATTGATTTCCTATAGTCCGAATAGGTCTTAATGTATTTCTCACGGCTCTCAATCCATTTCAGCTCTCTATTATTCACTATAAAAAGAGAGCTTTCGCCAGCATTAAATTTAGCTTGCTCTGCGTCTAACATGCGCTTATAGTTATCGTTGGTTACCTCCAAAAGATCTAAGCTTTGTTTAAGGTTAATCGTATTCTGATAATAGGTACGCTGCGCATTTTCAAGCTTTACCAAAGCCTCTTTTTTCTTATTGCCAATCACTTCATTTTTGATCACAGCTTGTTCTGATTTGGCCCGTTGTTTTCTTAGAAATATAGGCATGTAAACGTTTAAACCTACGTAATTATTTTGGGTTGGATTGTAATTAAAGTTCCCTATACTACCTCCATCCTCTTGTAATTTAAACGCTAAGTCAACTTGAGGTTTGTAGTATTCTTTAGCAAGCATCAGATTGGTTTGGTTAATCATAGAATCCATAACTAAGAGCTGTATATACGGATGCGTCTGCGTAATTTGTCGTTGTTGAAACGAATCCGGGAACTGTGCTTTATAGTCAATATCTACAAGAGGAGCTACCATTTTTTGTTGGAGCTCAGGTTGCCACAAAAAGTTAAGTATGTAATTTCGATACTTTTCCCATTTTACAGTTGATTCTAAAAGAAACGCTTGCCTATTTTGATAGTTGATAAGTGCTTCGAGCGTATCGATATCAGCTGCCTCTCCTATTTTATTTTGGAGAACAACATACTGCCATCTATTTCTAGCTTGCTCGATTGCTTCTTGAGAAAGTTCTAACAACATAATACTCTCGTACCAATGCCAGTAAGCCACTCCAGAGGATAATAAATGGTCGTTTATTTCAAGTTGATTCACTAAGCCTGCGGCATTATTCTCTATCCGTTGCTGCTTGATATACGTTCTATCTTCATCGGTAAATAAACCAGCACCTAAGGGTATTTCTATACCCGCGTAGGCAATACCTTGCAAGGGAACCGTCCCTTCTGGATTTAAAAAAACGCCTTCATTTTGGGTATAGCCACCAGTTACCTTAACACCTAAGGGAGTTTTGACCTTTACACCTGCATCTAGTTTCGAATAATACAATTTATCTCCATAGTTTTTTGCTGCATATGTTCCACCCAGTTTGGGTTCAAATACTGCCTTTGCGGCAAGCCAATCTTGGTTTTGAATGTCTACCTGCAAGCCACTGTTTAATACTGATGGCGCAAATTGGTAGACTTGTTTCAGAAAACTAGCCTCGTTGACTGCCGCGGTGTCTACCCTTTGGGCAAAACAAGACACCAAAAATCCTAAAGCAAATAGACTATTTACTACTCTTTTCATCTATTTTTTCTTGCATACCAGTATAATAATCGGGCGGGAAACCATTTAACTGTCGCCACAGCTCATACCAAACAGGCACACGGTTGAGCAGTGCAACTCCTCTTGCACCCGAACCTATTCTCACTTCATCTGGCCATGGTTTAATATCACTTTCTTCAACCAAAATTCTATACTTACCATTCTTACTAATGTTGTAGTCTATCGCTTGTACCTTTCCAGGGAAGGTGCCATAACTCAGTTGAGGCCAGCCTGAAAAAACGATAGAAGGCCATCCATCAAATAAAAACATCATTTGATTACCGCGCTTGATTAAGGGTAAATCAATAGGATCAACGTAAACTTCTACTGCTTTTTTCCATTTTAGGGGAACGATAGTAATGATAGGTGTATTTTCTTTGATATTCTCTCCTATCCCTGCTTGAATTGCTTGTGTAATATAACCATCTCTAGGAGCCATTACGTAGTAAAATTCTTGCCTAAGTTCATAATTCGCTAATTGATTTTTCATCTTTGACATCTCGCCTAGCCCATCGTATAATTCACTTCCAGCAGAACTTCGCTTACTTTTAACATCACTTATCTTTTCAGCAAACTCACTGATAACTTGATCCTGTTCTATTAAGGTATTGATGTATTTATTTACACTTAAGCCGTACTTATTCTCTTGTTCAATCGCCTTGGCTTTGGTTTCTTGTAATTTTAATCTTCGGGTTTCGAGATCGGTAAGTGATATTAAGCCTTGATTGTACATATCCTCTTGCCGCTTCAAACGCTGACGGGCCGTTTCTAGTTCTATTTCTGAGGCTTTCCAGCCCGCACTATCCGTAGTTACTAGTAATTTGGATTGCTTTACCTTATTATCTACTGTTTGTATCTTTAACCTTTGTAAATCATTGAGCGAGTGTATTTGATTATCCAAGGCCAGCAGTTTATTTTCATAGGCATTTATACCATTTGCTTTAGCTTGCACCTGCTCTTGGGTCCGCTCAATTAATTGTGGGTCAAAGTATTCCGTTTTAATCTCTGTAAGGTACAAAATAGTGTCTCCTTTTTTGACCAAATCTCCTTCTTGTACATACCACTTCTCTATTTTACCTGGTATCGTATTTTGGATGGTCTGAGGCCGTTCGTCGGGACGTAAAGCAGTAATTACACCTTTGCTTTGTATATTTTGTGTCCACGGCAAAAACAGCATACCTATTACCAGCAGCAATAAGGCTAGAATAAGTTTAAGGAACACCTTTCGTGCTAAACTATTCCCAATATCCTGAACGGTTACGTAGCTTTTATTCCAAATCGTATTTTGAACGCTATTTTTAGAAATATTCAGCATTTTAATTCAATTCTATCACGGTTTGACATTCTTTTTTTACACTCGGGTCATTGCTAACCATCACTAGCGTCTTTCCTTTACATCGATGGAATAAGAGATTTAACAATTCCATTTTGTTCTCTTCTTTGAGTCCAGAAAAAACATCTTCTACTAACACTAATTTAGGCTGAGTAATAAGTGCTCTAGCCATAATTAATCGCACCCTATCCGTACCAGATAGTATACTATTGGCATTCATAATAATATGATTATAGCCGTCTGGAAAGCTAAGAATCAGTTTTTCTAAACCTACTTCTTTGATGATGTTTACCAAATCCTCATCAGATATTCCTTCTTGACCTAAGGATATGTTTTCCCTAAAGGTTCCATAAAAAATCTCCTGATCATAAAAAACACATCCAATGTCTTTTCTCAGTTCTTCTATATCAATATTTTGAAGTGGAATATCATTGTATAAAATAGTTCCGTTATAATTATCAATGCTAGTGCTCAATATTTTCAATAAGCTGGTTTTACCACTTCCAGAGTCTCCCACTAAGCAAGTAGCCGTGCCCGCACTAATGGTAAGATTGACATTTTTCCTAATTATTTTCTGGTCTAAGGTCCCCACTATATCCAAATTCTTCACCTTAATTCCTATGGATGCATGCGCATTAAGTGAAAGCGCGTTCTTTACTGGTTCTTCTATTTCTATATCGGTTACTTTACCCAGCTTTTCGATAGAGGTAAGTACATCATAAATAGCCTCCATACTCATAATCAGTTTTTCGGAGGAGTTGAGTATCAAAATAATTACAATCTCTGAAGCTACAAACTGTCCAATGGTAATGCTATTGGAAATAAGCAATAATGCTCCTACTACCAGTAGACTTGCGGTCACCAAAGTCTTTAAAGCGATTATGCTACTGTATTGACTCAAGAGGACTTTGAAGTGCCGCTTACGAGAGTCGACATAGTTATGCAGAATATCATCTGTTCGTTTAAAATTGAGTTCAGAACTTGCACTTAACTTAAAGGTAGGTATCGCTCGTGCTAATTCCGTTAGCCAAAAAGCCATTTCATATTTATAATTACTTTCTTCAATGCTTGTTCGCATACCTGGCCTGCCTGTAAGATATATAATAATAAATAAAATGAGTAAAAGCACTATCCCAAAAGCAATAAAAATAGGATGATATAAGGATAGGAGAATTAATCCAAAAATGATTTGAAGAATAGATGTAGAAAAATCTAGCAATATTTTGGATAGGCTTTTTTGAATATTAACCGTATCAAAAAAACGATTCACCAATTCAGGTGGGTAGTAGTTTCCTAAGGACTTTAGCTTAAACTTAGGTATACGGTATGCAAAATCAAATGCCGCACGTGCAAATAATCTGCGTTGAAGTATCTCTACGATATACAATTGCATAATTTGAAATATGCCGGCTACCGCTACTCCCAGCATCACAAGCACCGTAAGAATTCCCCATGAGGCAGAAAGTCTGCCAGCTAGCACCAAGCCCATAATCGCTTGTATGCCTATAGGCAAGGATAGACTAATTATACCATTGCAAATGGCATATAAATACAGATAAGTAAGGTCTCGTTTATCAGGATTTAATAAACCCCAAAATCGCTGTATAGGTTTTAAGGTAGACTTCATTATTTAATGGCTGAAAAGGTTAAGTGTACAATAAATTTTTTTAGGTTGGCGTGGTCATCTTCTAGCACATCGGTTAGCCGGGGCAAGTGTTGACTGAAAAATATCTGACTATGGCATGTTTCAATGATGGTAGAAGCCAAGGTATGCGAATGTTGATAATTCATGTTTAATGCCAGGATTTGATCAGAAATAAGTGAACAAAGGGTCTTATAACTCAAGTAAGCACCTCCAGTGTTTACCATATCAACATCCTTTACCAAATATACTTTAGCTCCTTCTGCAATAATGATGCGATACAACTTTTGCTCATCAATGTACGTATAGTTGAAATCTTGCTCTATCGGAGAAGCCAATATATCAATGGTACTTTCAAGTTTTTCAGCAGCAGAGTTAAGCGTATACGTGGTAAACAATATTTTGTTCTGCAACCAACTCCAATACCAGTTTACAAGGTAGGTAAGCAGCTTATGCTTATTTTCAAAATACCTATAAATAGTTGCTTCTGTGGAAGACATGGCGATAGCCAGTTTCTTGAAGGTGAATTGCTCGAGACCAATTTCGTCGATTAGGTTGATACTTTCTTGCAGCAATTTCTTACCCAGATCAGACTCGCGAGGGTCTTTTAAACTGATTCCAGTATCTATAGTGAATGAAATATTTTGTAGCATTACTTTTACAGTACAATAGTAATACTATTATTCTATAAAAGTATTACTATTATATGAATCTTCCTGAAAATACAATTAGGATAACGAATAGATGAGACGTACCTATAAATTAGATAAGACTTACCCCGTCAAATTCGGCAGGCACAGGAATGTCTAATAACTGCAAAACCGTTGGTGCAATATCCGCTAGTTTGCCTTCGTGTACCTCTTTATTATCGTCATCTAGCAGGTATATAGGAACCAAATTGGTCGTGTGTGCTGTATTTGGACTACCATCTTCATTCACCGCTAGTTCCGCATTACCATGATCGGCTATGATGATAAATGAATAGCCCTTATTTTGTCCGTATTCTACTAATTCTTTGGCGCAGGAATCGACCGTTTCGCAAGCTTTTACTATAGCGTTAAACACACCTGTATGTCCTACCATATCAGGATTTGCGTAGTTTACACACACAAAATCATAGTCGGTTCTATCCATTGCTTGGATCACATTATGGGTTAGTTCTACAGCGCTCATTTCTGGCTGTAAATCATAGGTAGCTACCTTTGGTGAGCTTGCCATAGTACGGTCTTCACCTTCAAAAGGCTCTTCTCTTCCTCCATTAAAAAAGAACGTAACATGAGGATATTTTTCGGTTTCGGCGGCGCGCAGCTGTTTTTTATGACGGCCAGACAACACTTCGCCAAGCGTATTTTTTAAATCTTGACTTTCAAACAGCACATTTACGTTTCGGTATGTCTTATCATACTCCGTCATGGTGAAATAATGAAGATCTAGGGTCTTCATGTTTAATGCGGGCATATCCTCTTGGGTAAGCACCGTACTTATTTGTCTACCTCTGTCTGTTCTAAAATTAAAACACAGTACAATGTCATCTTCTGCTATCTGACCATTTTTAGTTAAGATTATGGGCTTAATAAACTCATCAGTAACCCCTGCTGCGTAGCTTTCTTTCATGGCATTTTTATAGTCGTTGGCATTATCTCCTATCCCATTTACTAGAGCATCATAAGCTAATTGAGTACGTTCCCATCGCTTATCCCTATCCATGGCGTAATACCTGCCGCATATACTCGCCAAAGTAGTTTTTCCGAAATGTTCAGATGCTGTGAGGTCATTTAAATAACCTAAACCATTTTGAGGATCGGTATCTCTACCATCTGTAAAGGCATGTATGTATAAACGATTATCTAAGCCTTGTTCTTTAAATAGATGGGTAAGTGAAATAAGATGATCTAAACTGCTATGTACTCCACCGTCACTTACTAAACCCATCAAGTGAATCTTTCGATCAGGATTTTCTTTGGCTAAATTTAGCATTTTAATCACATTGTCCATCTGAGATACTTCGTGATCTCTAAATGCTTTATTTATTCTAACGAGCATCTGCCATACTACGCGTCCTGCGCCTATATTCATGTGACCTACCTCAGAATTACCCATTTGTCCTTCAGGGAGTCCTACATTTTCACCAAAGGTTTTGATATTGGCTTTTGGCTCATTAGCTAAGCTATCTATAAATGGAGTGTGAGCGTTATAAATCGCATCGGAAGCATCTTTTTTCCCAATTCCCCATCCATCTAGAATTAACAGTACTACTTTTTTCATTATACAGTGCAAAGCTACTTAGGCTATTCGTAAAACATATTTTAAAAGTTTAAAAATGTAAAGCGGAAACTTTTTTATTTTTATCGAATTCGTAACCAAATAGTGTCAATTAAATTCATTTTTGTACTGTTTTAAATTCAAAACACGACCGAATTCAAACCTAACTACTTGAAATATTTTACGCTTATATTGATTTCACTCATATGCTATCATGCCCATGCACAAGAATATTTTACGTTAAGGGGTTATGTAACAGATGCTCAATCCCTCCCTTTGCAGGGAGTTTATGTGCGAGCAACGCAGTTAGGTGTAGGTGCAGTAACCAATGAAAAAGGCCAATATGAATTAAGATTACCCGAAGGACTAAACAGAATTTCATACTCTTATATGGGCTATACTCCCCAATATTTAGACTTAATCATAACGCCTAACTTTACCCAAAATATCACTTTAGAAGTAGCTGATAATGAATTAGATGCTGTACAAGTCTCTAACAAAAAAAGAGACTTGTCGTATGAAATTATTCAAAAAACCATTGACCGAAAGGACATTTACAGTAATCAATATACTACCCAAAAGCGAAGCATTTATGTGAAAAGCGTAGAAGAAAACACCTTTTCTGGGTCCAAAATGGAAAAACAAAAAAAAGATGAGCTAGAAGATCTTTTTAATTATAAGGACAGTATTCCAAAACTTAATCTCTTTGAAGCTGACTTTGTGCAGCACATTAAATCACCAACGGGTTTTAAAGAAGAGAAACTTGCCGCAAAAAAACTAGGCAATCAACAAACACTTTTTTTTACGTCTACAACAGATGCTAACTTTGACTTTAACCAGAACATAATCATATCCAAAAAACTGGGTGATAATGCCTACATCTCGCCTATTAGCAATACAGCTATGCTCGCATACAAGTATAAATTGCTCGGATCTAGGTTTGAGGGAGACTTAAAAGTTTACACCATTCGCGTTACGCCCAGAAAAATAGGAAACGCCCTATTTACGGGAGAAATAGAAATATGGGACAGTCTATTTACCCTCAAAAGCGTAAGCTTAGACGTGAGTAAAAACTCACTTGTCATGTACGATGCTTTCCGTATATCGCAAGATTATAGCTTTATAAATAACCGACGCGTATTAACTACTGAACGCATGGAGTGGCAGGTTAAAAATGGTACAAGCAAGTCTAATGGTCATTGCGACGTTCGCTATACAAATTACACCTTTGACAGCACCTATGCCAAAAAATATTTTAATGATGAAGTAGGTATCACCCTCGAGGATGCTTATAACAAAGACACCTCGTTTTGGGCATTGCTACGCCCTATACCACTCACCCATGATGAGCGAATTTATATAAATTACCAAGACAGCATCCAGCGTTTACGACTTAGTAAGCATTATTTAGACTCCGTAGATTCTATTTTTAATAAACCTTCGATAAGCAAAATTTTATTGATGGGTTACAGCTTTATCAACCGAGATAAAAAAATACTTTGGAATTTTGACCCGGCAATTGCTTTGCTTGATCCTGTGGCAATTGGAGGTCTGAGGTTACGCTATTCTGTTAATTATTTTAAAAAGTACGAAAATTATAAAACGTTATACATTTCACCCTTTTTGAATTACGGTTTTAGAAACGGTGACGTAAAAGGCAATCTGGCCATGCAGTTTAAATACAATCCCAAAAAGCAATCTACTATCTCCATAGACCTAAGAAAATACTTTGGTTTTGTGAATACTTTTGCCACCATACGCGATGTATTTAACCGCAATAACTTTTACGAAGAGAATTACCTAAGCATTAGGCATTCGCACGAAATTAGCAATGGACTTTACATGAACGTTGGACTTAAAAATACCCTTCGAAAAGACTTAGGTGATTTTAAGTTTAATAGCGATTATGACAGTGCTTTTGAGAATAACACACCCTATACGTTCGCAACTCATTCTGCATTTGAAAGCTCCATTGCTTTGTCCTACACACCCAAGCAACTTTACATTAAAGAACCAAAACAAAAGATAATCCTCGGATCCAAGTACCCCACTTTTTCACTCATTTATAAACAAGCATTTATAGGTATTTGGGGATCTAGCACGAAGTATCAATCACTTGATTTTGGCATTAATCAAAAATTTAATGTTGGCATTTTTGGTACTTCAGAATACGCCATAAACCTGGGAGGCTTTTTAGATACGAGTAATTTGCGAATCATGGACTATCGTTATCAGCGTGGCGGAGATCCGTTTTTACTAATGCCTACGATGTTTGGTTACCAGCTCATCGATTCTACTTTTGCTACGTTTCAAACCGTATTTGAAAGTCATTACCAACATGAGTTCAATGGATTTATTACCAGTAAAATTCCTATTTTAAAACAATTAGGAATAAAAACCTCTGTGGGTGGTGGCATCCTGTATGTACCCGAAAGAAATTATCAATACTCCGAAATTTTATTTGGTGCTAATCGTATTTTAAAATTAGGGCGCCAGCGCGTTAAACTGGGTGTTTACTATATACTAGCTCACTCTAACACCCAAGGAGTCTCTGCAGGATTTAAATTCTCCTTAAATCCATACAATATCAACAATAACACTTGGAGCTTTTAGTTCGATAAAGCATCACTTAATTAAACTAAACCAGATATTTTTGCAGGTATGACCATTACCGAAGCACAAAAAACCATTGATGAGTGGATAACCACCTTTGGTGTTCGCTATTTCGATCCACTTACCAATACGGCTATACTGATGGAAGAAGTGGGTGAAGTGGCACGTATTATGAGCCGAAAGTATGGCGAGCAGAGCTTTAAAGAATCTGATAAAGCAGTAGACTTAGGTGATGAAATGGCAGATGTGCTTTTCGTACTTATGTGCTTAGCCAATCAATGTGGCATTAATTTAGAAGACGCCTTACACCAAAATTTAGCTAAAAAAACGACTCGCGATGCCACACGACACAGCGAAAACCAAAAATTAAAGGAATAACCTACATTTGAAATATGCGAAGTATTAAAAATACCCTATTCGTTTTATGTGCCGCTGCAAGCTTAAACGCTAATGCCCAAGAAAGTAAAGGATATCTGGGAATTGGTTTTCATACCGCTTGCCCACAAAGTGAGCTGAAAGATATAAAATACGATGATGGATACGGCATAAATCTAAGTTACCTCAGCAGCAGATACCCTTCTAAATCTATGCTGAATTTTCAAGTAGGCATGCAAATGGATTTTGCTAAAATGCAGTCCAAAAAATTTGAAAATTTAGAACTCTCCGATCCTAACATTATCGGCACAGCTACCATTACAGCAAACAATTCAATGTATGCAACCATGGGTGTGGTTAGATTAAACTGGGGAACCGATGATGATAAGTTTGTACCCTATGTCAATTTTTTAATAGGAAACAGGCAGTACAATACACGTCAAAGACTTCAGCTAGATGAAGTCTCACAAAACCCTGATTACCAGTCAGACACCACCACACGTCATATTGTATACACCTCCAGACTTCACTATGGTGCGGGTATAGGGTGCAGTTATCGTTTGAATAAGTCGTTCTCATTAGAAAGTGGAATCACCTATACCTTTGGTGATAAAGGAGCTGCACTGCCATTGCGTAACATAAAACAAGTAGAAGGAACTAGCCAAGTAGATTTCAGTGATTACAAAATAGTAAAAACGGATATGCTGTTAATTAATGTGGGATTTAGAATTCATTTATTTCAACAATATCAGACCCCTCACGAATCTACTTCAAGTCCTACCACCGCACCCACAACGACACGGTATAAAGACGTTAACACGCCAAGAACCAGCACTACAACTCCTAGAACTAACACTCCTAGAACTACCCCAAGTACACCTACTAGCGGAAGCACAAAATCCAGTAGCCCTAAAAAAACGCCCATATCTACTAAAGGAGCCGGCGCGGTAAAAGGCGGCGGAAAAGGATAAAATGAGTAATTTGAATGCGGCCTATTGGCAAAACAGGTACGCCCAGAATGACTTCTCTTGGGATATTGGTTATGCCAATAAAGTGCTCACAGATTACGTAGAGCAAAACGTTGTCAAAAACGCTCACATACTGATACCAGGCGCTGGAAGTGGCCATGAGGTCGAGTACTTATGGAATAAGGGCTACACACATGTATACGCGCTAGACTACGCAACTGATGCCAAGGCCTTATTGTTAAGCCGTGTATCTAACTTTCCAGAAGATAAGTATCTAACGTGCGATTTTTTTGAGCTAGATCAACGTTTTGATCTAATCATAGAACAGACTTTTTTTTGTGCACTTAACCCTGCGCTAAGGCCCCAATATGTAGATCACATGCACCGACTTTTAAATAAAGAAGGCGTCCTCTTTGGTTTACTCTTTGACATTGATAAAAATGACGGTCCACCTTACGGGGGAAATGCAGATGAATACGTGGGCTTATTTCAAAATAAATTTGAGTTAAATGTACTGCAAAAATGCCTAGAATCGATAGCTCCGAGACTTGGACGGGAGTTGATATTTGAATTCAAAAAAAAATAATTTAAAACTTATTGCAAGGTATGAAATCGTGATTATTTTTGCACCCGCTTACGGAGAGAAACGTTCATTGAAGTAAGTAAATAAAGCGAAAGTAGCTCAGCTGGTAGAGCATCACCTTGCCAAGGTGGAGGTCGCGAGTTCGAATCTCGTCTTTCGCTCAAACGATATAAAAAGGGAGCAATCCCTTTTTTAGTTTAGCAGTGTACCTTGTAATGTTTAAGGTATTTACATTATGGGCAACCATTTTGTAATGCGAATAAATCTCATTATCTATCGAGTTTGAGGTTTAAGATGCTTGGGTGGTGGAATCGGTAGACACGCTGGACTTAAAATCCAGTGCCTTCACGGGCGTACGGGTTCAAGTCCCGTCCCGAGTACTTTTTAGATTTACAAACCCTTAATTATAAGATAGTTAAGGGTTTTTTTATTTCGTATTTTCCAAACATTTTCTAAGCATATTGGCCATTTTAGGTTCTTGAAGGATGAATTAACTTTGTCAAACTCAATTTAAAAGATGATACCATGTTTAACGAAAGTACACTCCTTCACAACATTAGTCCTGAGCAATTACGTGAGATGCTCGAGGCAAGAAAAAAAAATATGCTACGATTTTAGACGTAGAGATTTATGGTAGCAAAGAAACTGACTACGATATTGTTCTTGGGTTAAAAACCAAAATCGATCGAACCATTTTTAAAAGAGAAATAGTACCTATTTTTCTCCATGCGAAACTGGGTTATGATACCATGCAAAAAAAACTTTATGTTACATCCTACAAAATAGATTCAAAAACAGAAAGCGGCTTATTTAACATTTCAGTGCAAGCTCTTGCGAATAAGATTGTTTACACTAAAGTACTCACAAAACTTCAGTTTGAGGTAGGAAAAGCGATTGATGAACAAAAGAAAATTGCGAATAAATTATTAAAGGATAAAATTGAGATTACAAAAGGAGTGAAATTATCAGGTGTGGTAAATACATTGGAAATAAAAGCCCTCATACCACAACCCGACCGCATATTCTGTTTATTTTCTTTGAAAGGAAATGCAAATGTTGAAGTATTAGAGATAAAGCAATAGCAGCACAGGTAAACAGTCCCGTGCATCAAAGTATCAAAATCAGTATGGTTTTTAAATCAAACTTAAAAGCGGATTATTTTTGTTTCTAATTATTGATTTAAATATTGTTTGCTTTGCTCCTATTATCTAACCTCTAGACTACTTAAATAGTTAAACCAAATACATTGGATAAATCGCGTCTGATAGAAGCTTTGCTCCTGTTATTTAACCTCTTTCTAAAAAGTCCTATCCCTTTAATAAATCTCTTCGGATAAAATGTCAGGATTCAGCTTAATTAATTTAATCCGTTTATCAAGATTATCATTAGCATATATATAAATAGATTCCTCCGGAATACCCAGTCTGTTTGATAGCGCAAATTTGATTCCTGTAAGGGACTGTTGTCTTCGTTTTTTCAGCGTGATAACATGTGTTTTGAATTGTGAAATAAAAATACTATCAAAGCTATTTATATTTAAAAACTTATCAGTGTTATTCAATAAGATCCGCAAACATTCAAGGTCTTTATCTTCAAAAAAATCCTCTATTGGTCTATCATTTATGTAATAATGATAATCTGATTCTATAATTCTTCGGTTAATTTTGTTTCTGGAAGCTCTTTCTGTGTTACCATCAGAATATATTTCGATAGATTTTTTTAATTTTGAGTATCCAAAAAGAATTTCAGGACTTGAAATAATTTTAAAAACCAGTGAGAAAAGAAATAATAAGTTTAGTATTATGGATACTCCGAAAAACATGCCATTATTATTTTCCAAATTAAAATTAAAATGAACTAATGCTCTAATTTCAATAAGGGTAATTATGATGAAGAATAATACAACCCAGTTCTTTATAGAATTAAAATGCCTTACTTGATTATTATCCTGATTACTATTTCTATAGAAATCTTTAAGCGAACCTATGGAAATCATTATATAAAAAAAAGTGTAGCTTGAAATAATAATTACACGTACGGTGTGCCATAAGGTGCTCGGAACCCACATATAATATGATTGTAAAACAATTGCGCAAGACCATATTACCGGACTTATAAAATGAACAATATCTCTAAAAGAGCCCGCTTGTTTATTTTCTATTATAGTTTGAAGATAAAGATACGAGGCAGGTACGACAAATATCAATGCTAGTCTTAACCAACTAAAATTTTCCGATAAAAATACATCACTTTCATCATTTAGTAATCCTAAGGATAATGATTTTAAAGCTCCTATGAGAAGGAGAATAATCAGATAAATATTTACGAATATATTAGTCCTGTAGGATAGTAAAAGTATAGCCGCTATTATTAGATGCAAAAAACCAAGTACGATTGGCACAGTATATTCTAATTGCAAGGACATTTAGCTTTTATGCAGATATAAAAGCAAAATAAAAAAAAATATTCGAAATTGACACCTAATTATTGAATATATCTTGCAATCAACAACTTTCTGAAATTATTCATGTACTTTATTTCCTATTTGCGTCGATATTTATTTTAAGCTCAGATCTTATATTTTGCTCTTAATGCCAAGTATTTATATATGCTAGGTATTGTAAAAAATATTGCCGAAAAAGATGGATGTAAGAATACTGGAGAATGCGGTCTCCACTATTTTTATAATTTTATTTTGATGAATTGATATAAAATTGTTTAAATAACCTAGAGAACGTCAAGATTACATTTTGTGGTAGTCGTGATGTCATCTGAGGTATATTTTAAACACTATAAATGAAAAATACAATTCATCTATTTACGGCTCTTTTGATAATATTAATATTTTTATTATCTCACCCGGCTCAATCTCAGAACCTCGCTGAGATCAACAAAATAGTCGCCTCAAATAGAATATCTTCTGCCAAATTCGGACATTCCGTAGCTATATCCGGCGACTATATGGTAGTAGGGGCTGCTGAAAAAGGATATGCCTATATATTCAAAAAAGACAACACGAATAACTGGGTCGAGATCAAAAAAATAAATAAACCGGGTTGGCCCACACATCTCAACTTCGGAGAATCTGTAGCTATATACGGCG
>Ga0102879_1000129_pt1 | contig 32156 bp, 25 predicted proteins | sample Colrivmet1548B02_FD_78187 | JGI IMG/M metagenome (GOLD analysis project Ga0102879, IMG submission 78187) | Estuarine microbial communities from the Columbia River estuary - metaG 1548B-02 | ecosystem: Environmental > Aquatic > Marine > Intertidal zone > Estuary | place: USA: Columbia River... | reverse complement strand
ACACCTACATTCAGCGGGAAAATCGTATTTTTGTTACCGCTATGAATCACATTCGAAATTTCTGCATTATTGCACACATCGATCACGGTAAAAGTACCCTCGCAGATCGCTTACTTCAAACTACGGGAACAATTTCCGACCGAAACATGAAGGCTCAGGCTTTGGATGACATGGACTTGGAACGCGAACGTGGAATCACCATTAAAAGTCATGCCATTCAAATGAGTTATAAGTTTGAAGGGAACGATTATATTTTGAATTTAATTGACACACCAGGACACGTAGATTTCTCTTATGAAGTTTCGCGTTCAATCGCAGCCTGCGAAGGAGCTTTGTTGATTGTCGATGCATCTCAAGGAATTGAAGCTCAAACGATTTCAAATTTATATTTAGCCCTGGAGCACGATTTGGAAATTATTCCAATCCTCAATAAAATGGACTTACCAGGCGCAATGCCAGAGGAAGTGTCCGATCAAATCATGGAATTAATCGGTTGCGATTTAGAAGATATTATACAAGCGTCAGGAAAAACAGGACTCGGTGTAGAAGCGATATTGGCAGCTGTTGTGAACAAAATTCCAGCACCAAAAGGAGATGAGTCAGCGCCGCTGCAAGCCATGATTTTTGACTCTGTTTTCAATCCATTTAGAGGAATTATTGCCTATTACCGAATAAAAAATGGAGTATTGAGAAAAGGACAAAAAGTTCGTTTTCTAAATACAGGAAGAGATTACAATGCCGATGAAATCGGAATTTTAAAAATGGATCTTTCGCCACGAAACGAAGTGAGAGCGGGAGATGTAGGATACATTATTTCTGGAATCAAGCAGGCTAACGAAGTAAAAGTAGGAGATACCATTACCGATACAGAAAATCCATGCGAAGTTCCAATCAAAGGATTTGAGGATGTTAAACCAATGGTCTTTGCCGGAATTTATCCGGTCGACAATGAAGATTATGAGGAGCTGCGCTATTCCATGGAAAAATTGCAACTCAATGATTCATCGTTAGTCTTCGAACCTGAATCTTCAGCTGCGCTTGGATTTGGTTTCCGTTGTGGATTCCTCGGAATGCTACACATGGAGATCATTCAAGAACGCTTGGAACGCGAGTTTAATATGACCGTGATTACTACCGTTCCTAACGTGTCCTACAAGGCTTACATGAAAAAAGATCCAGAGGATGCGTTGATTGTAAACAATCCATCTGAACTTCCAGATCCTTCCGGAATGGAACGTATTGAAGAACCATACATTAAAGCGCAAGTCATCACCAAAACTGAATATGTTGGTGCGATTATGACCTTATGTATTGAAAAACGTGGTGAATTGCAGAATCAAGTGTACTTGACACAAGACCGTGTGGAAATAACCTTTGAAATGCCTTTGGCGGAGATTGTCTTCGATTTCTATGACCGTTTGAAATCCGTTTCTCGTGGTTATGCTTCGTTTGACTATCATCCAATTGGGTACAAAGAGTCAGATTTGATCAAAATGGACCTTTTACTTAATGGCGAACAAGTGGATGCATTATCTGCATTGGTTCACCGTAGTAATGCCTTTGACCTTGGAAAACGCATTTGTGTTAAATTGCGCGAATTAATCCCAAGACAACAATTTGAAATTCCGATTCAAGCAGCTATTGGAGCGAAAGTAATCGCACGCGAAACCATCAAAGCCTTGAGAAAAGATGTAACAGCAAAATGTTACGGTGGAGATATTTCCCGTAAACGTAAATTGTTAGAGAAACAAAAAGCAGGTAAAAAACGTATGCGCCAAGTGGGACGAGTAGAAGTTCCTCAAGAAGCCTTTTTAGCTGTATTGAAATTAAACGACTAAACTTAAACATATGAATTCTATTTTAACTCACGCTCATTCTGGCTTACGTTGGGTAGCCATCATTCTTTTATTACTTGCGATTATCAATGCGTTTACATCAAAGACCTTTGAAAAGAAGCACAAGATGATCAACTTATTTACAATGATTACTTTGCATACGCAATTAATTATTGGCTTGGTTCAATATTTTATCACGTCTGGAAAAGTGAAATTTTTTGATGGTTGGATGAAAGAAGCAGCATTTCGTTTTTACGGAATGGAACACTTAATGGGGATGTTGATTGCTATTGTGTTGATCACAGTTGGATACAGCAAATCTAAAAGGGGCACAACGGATTCTGAGAAATTTAAACCGATTAAATTATTCTACTTAATTGGATTCATTTTGATTATTGCGTCTATTCCTTGGCCATTCCGAACAGCACTTGGTGGATCATGGTTCTAACGCGCATACTCTTTATTCTGTTTTTAGCAGGACTAACTTCCTGTGGTAACGATAAAGCTTCAAGTAACAACGAAACTTTACCGATTGAAACGCCCGCTGAAAAAGGCGCTTCATTGTATACTGTAAACTGTGCTAGCTGTCATGGTGAAGATGGTAAAATGGGAGCCTCGGGAGCGAAAGACTTGTCCGAATCTCGTCTAAGTGACAAGCAGATAAAAAAGATACTACAAAAGGGTAAAAACGCTATGCCTCCCATGTCCGCAATTTTGGAGAATGAGGAAAACATGGAATTTGTTATCCAGCACATTAAAATGTTGAGAAAGTAATGCAAGAAGGCCACGTAACAGTAGATGCAGTAGAGGAATCTTGTATTTTAGTAGGAGTAATCACATCAGAAATAGATGAGGTTATTGCCAATGAACATTTGGACGAATTGGAGTTTTTGGCTGAAACGGCTGGTGCAATTACACACACAAAATTTTTACAAAAGTTGCCTTATCCGAACCCAAGAACCTATGTTGGCTCAGGAAAACTAGAGGAAATCAAACAGTACATGAAGGCGATGGACATCGACATGGTGATTTTCGACGACGAGCTGTCCCCCTCACAATTACGAAATATTGAACGTGAGTTGGAATGTAAAGTCCTGGATCGCACCATTCTTATTTTGGATATTTTCGCTAGTCGTGCTCGAACCTTTCATGCAAAAACACAAGTGGAACTCGCGCAGCTTCAGTACATGCTTCCGCGCTTAACACGTATGTGGACCCACCTTGAACGTCAAAAAGGAGGGATTGGACTTCGTGGTCCGGGTGAATCTCAGATTGAAACTGACCGTCGAATTATTCAAATGCGCATTTCCTTAATGAAGGAAAGATTAAAGGACATTGACAAGCAAATGTCCATTCAGCGTGGAAACCGAGGACAACTTGTCCGTGTAGCTTTGGTAGGATATACCAATGTAGGTAAAAGCACCTTGATGAATTTACTTTCCAAATCTGAGGTGTTTGCTGAAAACAAACTGTTTGCTACCCTAGATACAACCGTGCGAAAAGTAGTGATCGACAACATGCCGATGCTCTTAACAGATACGGTTGGATTTATCCGAAAGCTTCCTCAGCAATTGATGGAATCGTTTAAGTCGACATTAGATGAGGTGCGTGAAGCGGATTTGCTCATTCATGTGTTGGACATTTCTCATCCAAATTTCGAAGATCAATTTAATGTTGTCAACGAAACATTGAACGAAATTGATAAAACGGAGAAGCCAACCATTGTTGTGTTCAATAAAATTGATGCTTATCAGCCGATTCTGAATGAAATGAACGAAGAGGAGGAGGATGTGACCACCTTGGAATCACTCAAAAAATCATGGATGGCAAAAATGAACAAAACAAAATGTGTGTTTATTTCTGCTCAGAATAAAGAGAATGTGGAAGAATTGAAGGAAGTACTTTACGAAGAGGTGAAAACCATCTTTCGTGTGCGCTATCCTTACAACAATTTCTTGTATTAGTCAACGACTAATTCTAAGTCAATCTGACGTTTTTTAGGATTTACCTTCGCGATTTTTACACGCACCTTATCTCCGAAATTAAATGCCTTTCTAAAGCGTGCTCCTGTAATTTTAAAGTTGTCCTGATCGAAATAATAACGGTCTCCCGGAATTTCTGACATCGGCACCATTCCTTCACAATGATTTTCGTCCATACGAACAAACATTCCATGTTCAGCAATCCCGGAAATTGTCCCCTCAAATACTTCTCCCAAGTGATCCATCACGAATAAGGTTTGGAAATATTTTGTAGATTCTCTCTCAGCTTCGGAGGCCTTGCGCTCATTTTTAGAAATACGCGTACAAATGGCTTTTAATTCCCCTCCATATTTGTGCTGCTTATTCGTAAGTTCTTCCTGTAAAATGCGGTGAACCACCAAATCGGCATAGCGTCTAATGGGAGAGGTGAAATGGCTGTAATGTTTAAACGCTAATCCATAATGCCCAATGTTTTCAGTCTCATAAGACGCTTTGGCCATTGATCGAATAGCCATTGATTGAACAAGTGAAAACTCATTTTCCTCACGAATTTCCTCAAATAAGGCATTTAAATTTTTAGCGATGGATTGCGTATCGTGTAAATCGATTTTGTGTCCGAATTTCTCAATGAACACAGAGAAAACATCCATTTTTCCGGGGTCCGGAGAATCGTGAACACGGTAAATCATCGGGAATAGGTCCCTGCCTTTTTCTGGCTTCGACAAGAAAGTGGCTACTTTGCGGTTCGCCAATAACATAAATTCTTCAATTAATTTATGTGCATCTTTGGATGTTTTGATGACCACTTCGGATGGATTACCAACATCGTTTAAGCGAAAACGCATTTCTTCGGACTCGATGCTTAGCGCACCATCCTTTAAACGTTGTTTTCTTAAAATATGCGCTACTGAATTCAGTTTACGAATGACAACTTCGTGGTCTCCATCTTTTCCTTCGATGATTTCTTGTGCTTCCTCGTAAGTAAATCGTCGATCAGAATGAATGACTCCTTTTCCATACCATTCTTTATAGACTTTCCCTTTGTCATCCATTTCAAAGACTGCGGAGAAGGTATATTTGTCTTCGTGCGGTCGTAGGGAGCAAGCAATGTTTGATAATTGTTCTGGTAGCATTGGAATCACGCGATCGACCAGATAAACAGAGTTCGATCGAAGTAAGGCTTCAGCATCCATGGCCATACCTGGACGAACATAATGACTAACATCAGCTATGTGAACACCAAGTTCGTAATGTCCATTTTCTAATTCATGGTAAGAAATAGCGTCATCAAAATCACGCGCATCAAAGGGATCTATGGTGAACGTGAGGGTTGATCGGAAGTCTCGACGCGTTGAAATTTCGTTTTCGTCAAGTTCTACAGGTACACGTTCCGCTTCTTCTAATACAGCATCTGGAAAAATGGGGTTGATCCCTTGATTGTATAGAATGGAAAGCATTTCCGTGTCATTACTTCCGGGCATACCTAAAATGGCAACAACTTCTCCAAATGGTTTTTCTGCTGATTTTGGCCAAACCGTAATTTTCACAAGTACTTTTTCACCGTCCCTTGCACCATTTAGGTGTTCTTTTGCGACACGAATTTCTAGTCCACTTCGATTATTATCTGGAATAAGCAATGCTGTTTTATCACCGAATTGAATGGTGCCAACAAATTGTACACGTTCCCGTTCTTTGATTTCAACTACTGCGCCTTCGTCTCGGCTGGGTCCTGACTTGAATACGCGAACTTTTACTTTGTCCCCATTCAGTGCTTGACCAATATTTTGTGGTGCAATGAACACATCTTTTTCTTTCCCTTCCACGACAACAAATCCAGCTCCGCGTTGTGTCAACTGAATCACGCCTTCCACTAAATTGGATGCATCGCTTAAGCTGTACGTAAAATGATTGATTCGTTTAATGGCATTTTTGCTCGCTAAGGCGTTTAAGCCTTCGAAAACAACCTGACGACTCATGGGATCACGAGCCTCAACCATTGAACAAATTTGTTGGTGTGTTAATTCAACACCCGGGTGTTTCTCGAATAAGCGAATTAAAATCGCGTTGATACCCGATTTTTTTTTACCGGGAGATGGTTTTGAATACCTTTTTTTGGACATAGCACGAAATTAGACAATAATCTTGTCTAAAGTGTTCGAAAAGATTGAAAGTAACAATTTAGTGACGAACCACTAATTTTTTGGTAATGGATTTACCTGTTGAAGTCTCAAAAATAAGGAAGTAGATTCCATTGCTGAAATCACCCACATTGATTTTCTTGCTTCCGTGAATCGTCTCTTTCATAATGACGTTTCCAACAGCATCCATCAATTTGAATGTTGACTGGTCCATACCAGCAAGTTGAATGGAAACATATTCAGATGTTGGATTTGGATAAATGCTTACGCCAACTTCTTCTTTAACTGGTTTTATGGCAGCTAAATAATCTACCACAACATCAACAGAATCCGAGAAAGAAAGTCCATTTGTCGAAATGTAATAACGGTAATGAGCAGTTCCGTAAACGCCATCCGCAGGATCTACAGATGCCTTCAATTTCCCGTATTCACCATCATTAATCGTGAAAAGAACTGATTGAGATCCAGGAGTGGTCCACGGATTTGTATTCATTTGTCCGGAAGAATAGCACGTTCCACCAAATGGATCCGTTGCATGTCCCCAGCACAAAGCGTCTGTCCAGCCAGCCGGAGCGTCAATGCGTAAACGTGTCACTCGCCAAGCACGTGCTGACCCAGTGTTGTTTTCTACATCAAGCGCAATATCAAAAGAAGCATTAGATGGCGCAACGACTGTATGCGTTGCACCTGAAATATCGGTTGTTTGTCCATCTACATGAATGACTATGCCATCTTGAGCATAGGAGAAAACACTCAAACTTAGAGTAAAAACAAGAAATAAGGACTTCATCATGGAGTATCAGTTTGTTCAAAAATACGGAAAATTCATTAATTTTCAAAATTGACGAAAGTTTTTCAGGTCTTGGTTTTTTTATACCTTTGAGTTCGGCAAGGTTTTTGAATAGTCGTGCCAAAAAAATGATCAAATTATGAAAACACTTTTTACACTTGCCTTCGTATTTTTCTCCGGTATTTCCGCATTCTCACAAGATACACATGCCACAGAAAGCCAACTAAAACAACTTCCTTCTGTTAACCTGAAGGATATGAATGGGAAATCCGTTAATACAGCCGCAATAGGTGTAGATGGCCCTATCATCATTAGTTTTTGGGCAACATGGTGCGCGCCGTGCAAGAAGGAATTGAATACCATTCATGAATTGTACGAAGATTGGCAGGCTGAAACCGGTGTAACCTTGGTTGCCGTGTCGATTGATGACGAAAAAACAAAAAGCCAAGTGCCTGTTTATGTGAATGGAAAAGCTTGGGATTACATGGTATTAATGGATCCTAACGGAGACTTTAAACGTGCAATGGGCGTAAACAATGTTCCTCACACATTTTTAGTGGATAAAGACGGCAACATTGTCTATTCACACAATAATTATGCGCCAGGGGATGAAGAAAAATTATACAAAGAATTGCTTCACCTAAGCGGAAAATAAATCAAATGAACAAACTTCTACTCGCTGCATCAGGCCTGTTTATTACTTTTTTAAGTTTTGCTCAAGGTTCTTTAACCGGAAATATCGAAAGTACCTTTCAGTACCTCAATGCGGATTCCATTATTGACGCAAAACAACCGGCAGAAAAAGGTCTGATCAATTCCTACATGAACGTATTCTACACGCAAGGAAATTTCAAAGCGGGGATGAGGTTGGAATCGTATTTGCCAAGAATTCAAGGATATCCAAACCGTTTTGATGGGACTGGAATTGGCATGCGGTATATTGGATACACAAATGGATTTGTTGATGTAACCTTGGGGTCATTTTATGAGCAATTTGGAACCGGACTTGCGTTTAGAGCTTATGAAGACCGTGCCTTGGGCTATGACAACATGATGGACGGCGCTCGAATCATTGTCCGTCCAACAAGTGGATTGGTTATCAAAGGAGTTTATGCCTATCAACGCCTTTCCTTTCAAGGAGGAAACATCATACATGGTGACGGAATTGTTCGTGGAATAGACGGTGAATTTCACCTGAATGAAGGATTGAAAAAAATGAAGGATTTTCCATTGGATGTTGTTCTTGGAGCCTCCTTTGTGAGTAAATACCAAGAGGACAATAATCCAGATTTGATCTTGCCACAAAATGTGGGGACCTATGGTGGACGCATGAAATTACGTTACAAAAACTTCTATGGAGATATCGAATATGTGCAAAAAGAACAAGATCCATCAAGTGACAATAATTACATCTACAACTATGGACACGCGTCAGTTTTCAATGTAAGTTATACCCGAAAAGGATTAGGGATTCTGGTTTCTGGAAAATCTGTCGACAACATGAGCTACCGTTCCGACAGAACGAAAGATCTGCAAGATGTTTTCGTGAATTATTTGCCGTCGTTAAACAAAACGCATACCTATAACCTTGTGGCTACCTTGTATCCCTATGCAACTCAACCATTGGGCGAAGTAGCTTATCAAACAGATGTACTGTACACGATTAAAAAAGGAACAAAATTGGGCGGGAAATACGGAACCACAATCGGTGGAAATTTCTCTACAACCTATCAGCCGACTCATAGTACAAACGGAATTAATCCGTTGGACTCTACCGGGGTGACGTATGTTTGTCGTCCGTTTCAGGCGAGTGACAGTATGTACTGGCAAGACATCAACTTCAACATTACGAAAAAATTTAATAAGAAATTCAGCACGATTCTTAGTTTCTACTCCATTAAAATAAACAATGACGTAGTGAAAATCTCCAATGACGCATCTGGAATTATTCATGCAAACATCGGTGTTGCAGAGTTCGCATATAAATTCAATTCCAAACATTCCCTACGCACAGAAATCCAAGGATTATTTGTTGAAAAGGAAGCTGGTGCAATTAAAGACAAAGGGAATTGGGCTACGCTATTAGTAGAATACTCGATTTCACCAGGTTGGTTTTTTAGTTTTATGAACCAATATAATTATGGGAATCCTGATGTAGCCAAACGTGTGAATTATCCTATTTTAACGTGTGGATACATTCGCGATGCCACGCGTTTTACAGTTTCATACGGACGTCAACGCGCTGGACTTTTCTGTGTGGGTGGAGTTTGTCGATTCGTTCCAGCTTCAAATGGTTTAACACTTAGCTTTACTCAAAGTTTTTAGTATGAAAAAGTTTTCTCTTTTGTTTCTTTTTGCTTGGTCCATGTATCTTTATACATCTTGCGACCGCATTACGAATCCCTATCCCCCTGAAGTAACTTTAGAACTTGACACCACACTATATCCAGGTAATTGGGATGATTACGTTGCCAATGAATGGCCAACGTTTACTGCAAACACGAACATTGACCGAAATATTCTTATCGAAGATTATACTGGACACAAATGTATTTTTTGTCCAGCGGCTGCTGATTTGGCCCATCAATTGGAGTTGACCCACGAAGGTAGAGTATTTGTTTCTTCGATGCATGTTGGTCCACTCGGAATTGGAGATTTCCAAACGGTTAGCGCACCAGAATATCCTGTCGATTTCACTAATCCACAAGGTGTAGAAATTGGAACTTATTTTGGAACGAATGATGGTGGATTCAGTGGGAATCCACGTGGAACAATCAACCGATTTCTTACCGGAGGAAATATTTTTCAAAGTCCAAATGCATGGACGAGCATGGTGAATACGATGCTTGCTGAAAACACCTTGAAGGTAAATATGCAATCTGCCCTGAACTATTACCCACAAACTCACGGTGCTTTTCTTCATTTGGAAGTAGATAAATTGGACGCTACATTGACCAATGAATTAGGAATCGTTGCGTACATTTTGGAAGATTCTTTGGTTGGCGATCAAAAGATGAGTGATAACTCACATAATACAAGTTACATACACCGTGATATTCACCGAGGAAATCTGAATGGGCAAGCGTTTGGGAGAGTGCTAGAAGCTGCGGATATGCAAAACGGAAAGTACTATGTGAACTATAGTTTTGTTGTTCCAGATCAATTAGACGATGCGTTTAATGCAGACAATATGCATGTATTAATATATGTTTACGACCGAAGTACTTGGGAGATTTACCAGGTGATTCGTCAGAATATTATCCCTTAATTCGTATTTTTTCGAAATTCCAATGGCGCTAAGACAACACCTTGCACAAAAACTGGAACAGCGGCTTTCACCTCAACAAATCCAGTTGATGAAATTGCTTCAGGTTCCAACTATGGAATTAGATCAGCGAATAAAACAGGAATTGGAAGAAAACCCAGCTTTAGAAGAAGGCGCTGATGACTTCGAAGATGAATTTGAACAAGATGAAGAATTTGATGATGCAGATGGCGAAGATGAATTCGACCTGTCTGATTATTTAGATGATGACGTTGCTGATTATAAAACCCAAGCGAATAATCATTCAAAGGATGACGAAGAACGGGTAATTCCATTATCGGGCGAACAATCCTTTCAAGAAAAATTAACAGAACAACTTCATTTGTTGTATTTGGAGGATGAACAATTTACCATCGCGGATGTCATCATTGGTAACCTTGATGAATCCGGTTATTTGAACCGAAGCATCGATGCAATTGTAGATGATTTGGCGTTTTCGATGAATGTTGACGTGAGCGAAAAGGCAGTACTAGACATTTTACACTTAGTGCAGGAATTGGATCCTGCTGGTGTGGGGGCCCGCAATTTACAAGAGTGCCTTTTGATTCAGATCAAACGAAAACAAGACGGGGACATTTCTAGGTACACTGCCAAAAAAATTCTGGAAAATTATTTCGAGGAATTTACCAAAAAACACTATGACAAGATTGCAAAAAAACTGGAAATCGACGACTATGATCTAAAGGATGCCATTGATGAAATTCTAAAATTAAATCCAAAACCAGGCGGTTCGATGCGTGAATCCGCAAAAAATTACCAGCAAATTATTCCAGATTTTACACTTTTTGAGAGTGAGGGACGTTTAGAACTTGGACTCAATGGTAGAAATGCCCCAGAATTAAAAGTGAGTCGCGAATATGAAACAATGCTTCGATCCTATGCTGAAGGAGCAAAGTCCTCGAAGTCGGACAAAGAAGCGTTGTCATTCGTTCGTCAAAAACTAGATGGCGCAAAATGGTTTATTGATGCGATTAAACAACGACAACAAACACTTTTGTTGACAATGGGCGCAATCATGGATTACCAAGAAGCGTATTTCTTATCTGGAGACGAAACCAAACTTCGACCAATGATTTTAAAAGACATTGCCGATGTAATTAGACTAGATATCTCAACGATTTCTAGGGTGGCGAATTCTAAATTTGTCCAAACAAATTATGGAATTTTCCCGTTGAAGTACTTCTTCTCAGAGTCGTTGTCGACAGATAGCGGTGAGGAAGTGTCGACCCGTGAAGTGAAAAAGATTTTATCGGATGCCATCGAAGCGGAGGACAAACACAATCCACTGACGGATGAAAAATTGATGGACTTACTGAACGAAAAAGGGTACAACATTGCCCGAAGAACAGTGGCGAAATATAGAGAGCAATTGAATATTCCAGTTGCTAGAATGCGAAAAGAACTATAAAAATGAAAGCAATACTAGCTCATTTATTTTCCTGGGTGTTTTTACCCCTGTTTATGCCAACCTATGGGATTTTATTGGCCATGTATATTCCCTCTACGCCCAATGACTTGAGTCAGGTTTCCATGTACTTACTTTTGCCGGAGATGAAGACGAGATTGTTCCTACTTTTCTTTTTGTTTAGCGCTGTGGCACCAGGACTATCGTTTCTAGCTTTACATCAAAAGAAAGTAATCAGTACCATCGATATTGAAAATCAACGTGAAAGAAACATCCCCTTGTTGGTGATGATGGCTTATTCGTTAGTGCTGTTTTTATTGTTTTTTGTCAAAGCACCAGATGCAGCACTTCCAATAGCTTTTTACGCACTGCCGCTCTCTGGATTTATCGTGACGTCCGTTTTCATGGGCATTAATAGGTGGATAAAAATATCTTTGCATGCGGGAGGAGCCGGCATTTTGGTGGGATTCCTTTTCGCCTTTTATTTAGAACAGCAAAGTTTCGCCACTTGGATTTTACCCGTGGCAATTCTAGCTTCCGGATTGACGATATCTGCACGGTTATATTTAAACAAACACCGTCCGATAGAAGTTTATACAGGCTGGACATTAGCCGTACTTATTACCTTTTTTACTCATTATTTCTACTTGCAATGTGTATGAAACGTTCCATCACTTTTCTCCTTTCTTTGAGCATGTTCATTGTTTCCTGCTCCGATTTAAAAAAAGATGAACAATTGAAACGAATCTCCAAATTAGAGAAAGGACTTACTCTGATTGAAAATGACCGTTTAAAAAATGAGATTGACACACTGACGGCACTGAAAATAGCCACTAATGCCGTAGAAATCCGCATTAAAAACTATTTGGTTTTAGATACAATTGATTTGGTTTTAGGAAAAAAAATGGATGCCTACAAAATAATGAGAAGAAGCCTCAAACCACTAGGAAAACAAAACGTACAATTAAAACAAGCCATTCGTGAAGAGCAAAAATCCTTGAGGGACTTGAAAACGGATATTGAAAACGGATCTGGTAGCAGAGATAAGTACGAATCATATATTTTGTTCGAAAAAAACAAAATAAATCAACTTCAAACATTACTCGATGAGTACCTTAGACAGAAGCAAGAAACGCTTGCAACCTATCGCAAATTACACCCAGAATTGAATCAACTTTCCTTAGATTTAGTAAGAAAACACAACTTGACTCATTAATGAAAATCACGATCCTTTTCTTATTGTTTTTCTTAACGAACAGTGTATTTTGTCAAACGGAGACAGATATACAACTAGCGCAATATTATTATACGAATGGTGAATTCGAAAAGGCAACATCCTATTACGAAAAGATTTATGCAAACGATCAATCTAAAGTTGTTTTCACCCGCTACTATGAGTGTTTATTGGAGATAAAAGACACGAAGACAGCTGAAAAGATTTTAAAAAAACAAGTTAACTTAAATCGAGGCGACCTAGAACTCCGAGTGACTTTCGCGCAGTTTTACGAGGAAATAAATGAAGAGTCTAAATCGCGTAAGATTTATGATGAATTATTAGAAGAAGTAAATAGCAATCCAGGTTTTACCATTCAAATCTATCAGGCGCTCGTAGCAAGAGGGAAATTTGATTTAGCGAAAACGTGTTTGGATAAAGGCAGGAAACTGGCCCTAAGTTATCCCTTTCATTTCCAGTATGCGGATTATTACGCATTAATCGGAAATAAAACGGAAATGACGCGGGAATACATCGACTATCTGGAACTTCAACCGAACATGAAGGAATCAATACAGTTGGCAATTAATAGCCGTGTAGACTTGAGTAACAGCGATTCACCTGATTTCATTTCCTTGAAAGAATTATTAATCACTAAGACTCAAAAACCAAATGCTCCTCTGATTTACTCCGAAATGTTGATCTGGTTGTTTGTCCAAAATCAAAATTTCAATGGCGCATTCATTCAAGCGCAAGCATTAGATAAAAGAGTTCAGGGAGATGGAACACGAGTTTTTGAATTGGGATTAATTTGCGTTGAAAATAAATCCTACGAAATCGCTCGAAAATGTTTTGATTATGTCATCTCACTTGGATCGAGTCAACCATTATATTTTGAAGGGCAAAAGTCGCTGTTGAATACGCGCTTTATTGAAATTACGACAAACCGTTCCTATACATCTGTAGAGATAGCTGCAACCATTCAAGACTACAACGATGCATTAAACCGACTAGGTAAATCTAGGTTCACGTTTCAAATTATACTTGAATTGGCGCATATTAAGGCATTTTACGGCGAACAGGTTCTTCAGTCCATTGAACTGCTGAATAATTTACTGGAAACACCGGGGTTAACCGACATGCAAAGAGCACAGGTTAAAATGAAGCTCGCTGATGTACAAGTTTTAGGCGGGGATATTTGGGAGGCATCTCTTCTTTACATGCAGGTGGACAACGATTTCAAGTTTGAGCAAATTGGCAATGAAGCAAAATATAAAAACGCACGTGTTTTTTATTTTGATGGAGAGTTTGATTTTGCTCAGGGACAATTAAATGTATTGAAAGAATCGACCTCAAAAATGATTGCCAATGATGCGCTACAACTTTCCGTTATGATTACGGATAACTATGGTTTGGATAGTAACTATCAAGCAATGTTATGGTTTGCCACTGCGGAACGACTCATTGAACAACATCGTTATGATTCTGCATTTGTGTTGTTCGATAGCATTCAAATTAATTTCCCCATGCATTCGTTGGCGGATGAGATTTTATTCCGAAAAGGCAAGGCGATGGAGCAGCAAGGGAAATGGGCTGAAGCTCGTGAGTATTATACGGATTTATTGAAATTTCATGCGGATGATATTCTTGGTGATGACGCTCTTTTCCGCCTAGCGGATATGGAAGAAACCCAATTTCAGAACAAAGAAAAAGCGCTTGAATATTACAAGCGCTTGATGATCGAGTTTAAAGGAAGCTTATTTTCTACCGAAGCTCGTGCACGTATCCGTTTTCTACGCGGAGATGCAAATATCGAACTTGATTCAGAACAACTTTAATTAGTTCAAATCAGGCATTTCACGTGTGAACGCTGGAATTCCAGTTACATCCATTCCGGTAATTAATAAGTGAATGTCATGTGTCCCTTCGTAGGTTACAACCGACTCTAGATTGGCCATGTGACGCATCATAGAGTATTCACTTGTAATTCCCATTCCACCATGAATTTGACGAGCCTCACGTGCTATATTCAAGGCAATTTCAACGTTGTTGCGTTTCGCCATAGAAATTTGCGCAGTGGTTGCACGACCTTCATTCCGTAACTGTCCTAATCGGAAGGTCAGTAATTGAGCTTTTGTGATTTCCGTAATCATTTCGGCTAATTTTTTCTGAATCAATTGGAATGCTCCAATTGGAACATTAAATTGAGTTCGTTCTTTCGAGTAGCGCAATGCTTGATCATAACAATCCATTGCTGCACCAATAGCACCCCAAGCAATGCCAAATCGTGCTGAATCCAAACAACTTAATGGAGCACCGAGTCCAGATCTTCCTGGAAGAATATTTGATTTGGGAACTTTCACGTTATCGAAAATCAATTCTCCAGTAGCCGAAGCACGTAGCGATAATTTCCCGTGCATTTCTGGAGTGGAAAACCCTTCCATTCCACGTTCCACGATAATTCCATGAATTCTACCTGTTTCATCTTTTGCCCAAACAACAGCGATATCCGCGAATGGCGCATTCGAAATCCACATTTTAGCACCGTTCAAGATCACGTGGTCTCCGGCATCTTTGAAGTTGGTAATCATTCCACCTGGATTTGAACCATAATCTGGCTCAGTTAAGCCGAAACAGCCCATCATTTCTCCAGTAGAAAGTTTTGGTAAATATTTTTGTTTGTGTTCTTCTGAACCGTATTTCCAGATTGGATACATCACTAAAGAGGACTGCACAGATGCTGTTGAACGCAAACCTGAATCACAACGCTCTAATTCTTGCATAATTAAACCATAAGAAATATGATCTAATCCTGGACCACCATATTCCTCGGGGATATATGGACCAAATGCACCGATTTCTCCCAAACCTTTCAAAATGTGCATGGGGAATGTCGCATTTTCGTAATGCTCATCGATAATTGGTGAAACTTCTTTTTTAACCCATGCTCTTGCGGCATCTCGAACTAATTTGTGCTCATCCGAAAGTAGGTCATCCATTCCGTAGTAATCAGGATGTGTAAATAAATCTGTTTTCATAATTTACCTTATTTGTCTGCAAAAGTAAGTAATAATTAAAATGTCCACCCCATACATTTTTGAATTAATTTTGTGTGTGATGATATATGCCCTACTCAGCTCCTTCGAACTAATCGAACGCAATACCCAAATGAATAGTTACCTGCTTGTAATAATCTTGCTGTGTTTTGCTTTTGTTGGAGTTGCACGTGTCGCTCAGCCGGATTTAATCGCCCAGACTTTCGCAGGATTTTTTAAAGTGAAACGTCCAGACAGCAATGGATTCGAAGGGTCGAAGCTGCAACCTAGTATGACTGCGCTAATTGTCCTCAATTACATTATCTCTTTTTCAACTTGTGTTTTTCTATTGCTATATGAGCAATCAAATTTGCTGGAAACTGTTTGGTTGACTATGAAAATAGTATTCGCCCTTACTTTTTTACAACTCATCAATTTTCGCTTGGTTTTTATATTGTCTGGGGAGCGAGCGATACTTGATTCCATGAGCGCTGTGAATAAACAGATTTGGTCCTTTGGTGGATTCATCTTAACCTGCATGGCTCTTCTTTGGATTTTAAATCAAGAACTTCAACATGCTTTTGAACAATTGTTTTTCATCGTCTTTTCATCGTTGATTGTTTGGCGCATTGTGAAAGGCCTCTTACTTGCTGCACAATTAAGATATAAATGGTATTATTTAATTTTGTATCTTTGCACCCTAGAAATTTTGCCCTTGCTTATTTTATCAAAATTAGCATGGCCTAATTTCTTGGCAGTTATATGATATTATACCTTAAAAACAACGAAACTTGGCCATCAAGACAATTTTAGTTTCGCAGCCTAAGCCAGAGGGTGACAAGTCACCTTATTACGACTTGGCTGAAAAGTATAAATTGAAAATAGACTTTCGTCCATTTATCAAAGTAGAAGGCGTGGACCCCAAAGAATTCAGGGCTCAACGCGTGAATCTTAATGAGCATACAGCCATCATTTTAACTTCCAAAGTAGCGGTGGATCACTTTTTCCGAATCGCCGAAGCTACACGATTTGAAGTTCCCGACACCACGAAATATTTTTGTATTACGGAAGCAGTTGCCTTGTATCTTCAAAAGTATGTGACCTATAGAAAACGTAAAATCTTCTTTGGTAAACAAACCATCGACGAATTAGCGGAATTAATGAAGAAACACAAAAATGAGAAGTTTTTGCTTCCATGTACAGATATTCTTCGCGACAATATTCCATTAACGTTAGAACAGCAAAACATTCCATTTACAAAGGTGATCTTATATAGAACCGTTGCTTCTGACTTGTCAGATTTAGAGGATGTTTATTACGATATTTTGGTGTTTTTTAGCCCTGGAGGAATCGAATCTTTGTTCAAAAACTTCCCTGATTTCAAACAAAACGACACAGCGATAGCTGCTTTTGGACCAACAACGGCCAATGCTGTCATCAAGAACAATTTGCGCTTAGATGTTCATGCCCCTCATCCGAAAGCCCCTTCTATGGTTGGAGCAATTGAATTGTTCATCAAGGAACAATCAAAAAAGAAATAGTTTTTCTTTGAAAATTTCTCTTCTTGCCCTTTTTTTTCTTCGTGGATTCTTATTATATTTACCCAAACTTAAAATTTAATTCATGAAAAAACTATTATTCTCAGCTTTATTGCTAGTGTCAGGATTAAGTGCAAATGCACAGTTGGCACCTGGAAGTGTAGCACCAAACTTTACGATTTCTGCTTACCAACCATGGTTGGCTGCAGCAGGAACGACGAACAATGGTTCTTACACACTTTATGATTACTTAGATCAAGGTTACACGGTAATCCTTGATGTATCTGCAACTTGGTGTGGTCCATGTTGGAACTACCACCTTACAGGAGCGTTAGAAGATGTTTACACTGCACATGGTCCTGCTGGAGCACCTGGAGTTTCTTCTACGACAACAGATGACGTTATGGTTATTTGGATCGAAGGTGACGGAACAACTGCTGACGCAACAATGTTAGACGGAAACGGAGCAATTGGAAACTGGATTGAGCCTGCTGCAGGAACACAAATCCAATTCCCTATGGCAAACCCTGCATCTGCATCTGCAACGCAAATTAATAACGATTACAACATCGCTTATTTCCCAACAATCTACAGAATTTGTCCAAACAGAATCATTACGGAAATCGGTCAAGCAACTGCAGCGAACATTTACACTGCAATTGGTGCTTGTCCTGCTCCAGCTTCTCAACCAACAGACGTGGCTGCGTTAAACTACACAGGAGCATTAGTTCATTGTGAAGGCGCTTACACACCATCAGTACAAATCCAAAACAACGGTACAACTGCGTTAACAAGCGCAACTGTAACGATTACAATGGGTGGAACAACAGTTTCAACAGGCACATTCTCTGGAAACTTAGCTACATATGGTGTTGCTAACGTAACATGTTCTCCAATCGCTGCATTTATGGGTGGTGCTTTGGCTGTTACAGTTACTACTACCGGTGATGCTTCTGCTACAAATAATGCTACATCTGCAACAATTGCTTCTGCTACAAATGCAGTTTCTCAATTCGTTACAGTGAACATTACTACAGACTACTATGCTTCTGAGACTTCTTGGAACATCAAAAACAGCACAGGTGCAGTAGTTGCACAAGGTGGTGGTAGTTGGGCAGATATGACTACAGGTGCAGCTGGACAAACAGTTCAAACACCAGTTCAAGTTACTTTAAGTCCTTCTCAGTGTTATACATTCGAAATTTTGGATGCTTACGGTGACGGTATTTGTTGTAACTACGGTAACGGAGCTTACTCTGTAACTGATGCATTAGGCGCAGTTGTTGCTTCAGGTGCTGAATTTGCTGCAAGTGAGCAAAAAGCGTTCAAAACAGGTGTTTTAGGATTGAATGAAATGGAAACAATCGCATTGAATGTTTACCCTAATCCAGCTTCTGGTTTATTGAATGTTTCTTTCGAAGCAAACAATGCTGATTTCGTAATCACTTTAACAGATCTTCAAGGACGTGTTATTTCTTCTAAAGAAATGGCTAACTTGAACGGTACTCAATTGGTTACTTTCTCAACTGAAAACGTAGCTTCTGGAAGTTACATCGTTACTGTTGCTTCTAACGGTACAAAAACAACTAAAAACGTAGTGGTTAGATAATCACTCTCACGATTTGGAAACGCCCTCATTGAGGGCGTTTTTTTTTGACTATACTTTATGTTTATTCCTTTTCAAGAGGCCAATTCCTTTGAACGGCCAGCGAAATTTACCTTCCCCTTCTATTATTCCCCTCACCCCATTGCGCTTAAAGCAGTGGAACTGCTACAAGAGCGTTTAAAAACGGGAAACTTTCATCATGATTTTGGAATTGGGAATGCACAACGAAATGGTGCTATCGGTAAAATGTTCGGTGTACTCGTTGTGGAAAATCAAGCGGGACAATTAGGATACATTGCCGCTTTCTCGGGAAAATTAGGAAATTCAAACCATCACGAAGGATTCGTTCCTCCCGTTTATGATCTTCTCGATCCATCTGGATTTTTTAGAAAGGAAGAAATCGAGGTCAACGATTTGACACTGGAACTGCATCGCTTGGAAAAAAACGAAGCATACGTCCAATTGAAAAACGAGGTAGAGGAATATCGAATGACGTTTTCCAAATGGATTGAAGATGAAAAAGCACAATTAAAACAACATAAAAAACAACGTCAAGCAAAACGAGACGCCGCCAATCAACAAGATAGTCCTGCTTATCAGCTCCTCATTGAGGGCTTGAAAGAAGAGAGTATTCGCCAGCAAATTCAATTCAAACAGCAGCACTATACAAAAAAGGTGGCACTAGATGAATTGGAAGAATCGTTGCGTCACTTTGACAATCAATTGGCTGAATTACGCGAAAAAAGAGCCGCTATGTCGGCAGATATACAAAGACGGATTTTTGAATCGTATACGTTTTTGAATTCGACACAGGAAACAAAAAGTTTATTAGCCATTTTTAAGGAAACACCTTTCAAAACTCCGCCGGCCGGAGCAGGGGAATGTGCAGCTCCTAAATTGCTACAATATGCTTTTTTAAATGAACTCAAGCCAATCGCTTTGGCAGAATTTTGGTGGGGAATATCACCGGAATCTGAGGTGAAAATCCACCAGGAATTTTATCCAGCTTGTCGGGGGAAATGTGAACCCATTCTTGCACACATGTTACAAGGGATTGAACTTGATATCAATCCGATGAGCATTAATCCAGCGGAAGGGAAAGAATTGGAAATCTTGTTTGAAGACGAATACCTTCTACTTGTCAATAAACCAGCGGAGTTTTTATCAGTTCCGGGAAAAACCATTGCCGATTCTGTGCAAACAAGAATTCAGCATCTGTATCCATATGCTACAGGACCTTTACTCGTTCATCGACTGGATATGTCCACCTCTGGAATCATTCTCATTGCTAAAAAGAAGGATATTCATGAGTCACTGCAAAAACAATTTCTGAAACGCAGCGTTGAGAAACGATACATTGCTCTGCTCCAAGGATATGTTAAATCTAGTCATGGAGAAATCGAACTACCACTTCGTGTGGACTTAGAAGATCGTCCAAGACAGTTAGTTTGCTATGAACACGGAAAGCATGCCTTGACTAAATACGAGGTCTTAGAGCGCACGAAAGGACACACACGCGTCTATTTCTATCCACATACCGGACGAACGCATCAATTGCGGGTACATGCTGCTCATGCAAGCGGATTAAACGCTCCAATTATTGGGGATGATTTGTATGGACAGAAATCGGATCGTCTATATCTGCACGCTGAATACTTTAGTTTTTGGCATCCAATCACAAAAGAACGCGTTGAAATTACGTGTCCGGCACCCTTCTAACTAAGATCGTTCTACCCAATCACCATGTTCTTTGATCAAATCAATCAAGGAATCAACAGCTTCTTCTGCGGCGACATTTTTACGAACCACGGTTTTCTCTTTGTATAAATTGATTTTACCCGGACCTGTTCCAACGTATCCATAATCAGCATCAGCCATTTCGCCTGGACCATTCACAATGCAACCCATGATTCCGATTTTAATTCCCTTAAGATGGGAAGTACGTTCACGAATTTTTGCAGTGGTTTCTTGTAAATCAAACAAGGTACGTCCACATGAAGGACAAGAAATATATTCTGTTTTAGAAATGCGTGTTCGAGTTGCTTGAAGAATACCAAAGGCCGTTGAATTAATCAAAGTATTCGGTTGATCGCCACTTATCCAAATGCCATCTCCGTATCCATCAATGAATAAAGATCCAGCATCACTGGATACGGTTAATTGGAATTTCTCCACATCGCTTTCCTGCGAAGCTATCTTGATGATCACCGGAATGTCGATATTTACATCAGCTAACTGACTAAAAAAATGCCTAAACAACTGTGTTTTGTTATCGTATTTTGTCGAAACAACGAGGGTCAATTTCGCATATTCGGCAAGAGTCGCAGGAAGTTCTTCCTCTGCTGTCAAGGTTAAAAACGCACGCTGGTCTTTCGAAAGCTCAGGCAACTGGTCGACAGTAAGTTGTGGATAGCATCCAATTCGCTCGGAAAAATGTTCTTTCCAAGAATTGAAATCACAAATCACACCTAATGTTCCGGGAACTTCAAAATTCAAGGAATTTGAACCAATGTAAACATAGTCCGCAGCGAGATCCTGGAGGTTCCATTTGTCTAAAGAAACGGAATAATTGTAGCCAAATCCGTAGAAATTAGCTGGAATAAGTTCTGTTTTAGTGGACATATCTGCAATAACAACTGGGACATGTTTTCCACCTATGTTGTGAATTTCATGACTGTTTCTGCGCGTATATTCAAAAGGATTATGTGCAAGTTTCGAGGCAGCTACTGACAGCGGATAAACAGACTGATTAGTGTATTTTTCCGCCAATTTCCGCGCCACTGGAATTTCGAATTCTGGTTCTTCTGTTAAGGAAACACGGATGGTGTCTCCAATCCCATCTTCCAGTAAAGCCCCAATTCCCACAGCAGATTTAATGCGTCCGTCTTCGCCATCACCCGCTTCTGTAACACCCAAATGCAAAGGATAACAACGTCCATTCTGCAACATGCGGTGAACCAATAAACGGTATGCTTGTACCATCACGAGTGTGTTACTCGCTTTCATGGAAATTACCAGTTCATGGTAATCGTTTTTCTCGCAAATTTGGATGAATTCCATCGCAGATTCCACCATTCCTTCGGGGGTATCACCATAACGACTTAAAATACGATCAGATAAGGAACCATGATTCGTTCCAATGCGCATCGCCGTTCCGTATTCTTTGCAAAGGTTCACCAATGGTGTGAATTTCGTTTCAATGCGAATCAACTCTGCCTGATAACTTTCGTCGGTATAGTCTATTTCTTCAAACTTCTTTTTATCGGCATAGTTTCCAGGATTTACCCGAACTTTTTCTATCAATTTTGCCGCAATTTCTGCTGCATTCGGTGTAAAGTGGATATCGGCAACTAAAGGAACATGGTAACCAAGTTCAGCTAGTTTTGTATGAATGACACCCAAATTTTCTGCTTCGTTCTTACTTGGTGCGGTTAAACGAACCAATTCACATCCAGCATCAATCATACGGATACTTTGCGCGACAGACCCATTCGTATCCATCGTGTCTGTTGTGGTCATCGATTGTAGTCGAATGGGATTGTCTCCACCTAACGTTAATTGACCGATACGCACCTCCATTGTTGGAAGTCGTTTTCGGTTAAATGGATCAATGCAATAAGTTGGATTCATGAACTAGGTGTGTAAGTAAGCATAACAAAAGTACGGATAGTTTGTTTTTTAAATTGGGAATTTGGTGTGATATTTGTTTTGTCGAAAATTAAAAAGATCAATGAGTGTTTTAAAAGGACTTTTACCCGTATTCATTTTGTTTTTATTCATGTCCTGTGAACATGATGAAAAGAAATCCTCACCGAAGAAGATTCAACCGAAAGCGGTGATTCAGCCGACACCTAAAGTCCACATGTCACCAAAGACGGAGAATCAAACGCGACGAATCATACCAGAAAAAATTACATTTATCGCTCCATTTGACCCGGAACCACCCGGACCTGAACCCGACCCGCTTCCGTATGATCCGGGAGAACCACCAGTCGTTTGTCCAACAGTTGATCCAGTTGTGATAAAAGCGGATACTATTTATGATTTTCCCGCGTACTTGCCAGAATTTCCAGGAGGTGAGCAAGCGTTAAAGAACTACCTTCAATCGAATTTGATTTATCCGCAAGATGCAATAGAGCTGGGAATTGAAGGAAAAGTATTTGTGAGCTTTGTTGTTTTTGAGGATGGAAGCATTCAACAAGTAAGCATTCTTCGTGGCATCAAAGGAAATTTGTCTTGTGAAAAGGAAGTGCTTCGTTTGATTAAACGTATGCCAAATTGGATTCCAGGCAAAAATAATAGTGGAAACGTGTTAAAGGCACGCGTAAAAATACCGATAGTTTTCAACTTGGATTAGTCAACGCTTGGCAAGGCTAGACGGAATGTTGTCCCTTCATTTTCTTTCGATTCAAAAGAAATCGTTCCCCCGTGTTTTTCTACGATTTGTTTCACCAAGGAAAGTCCGATGCCGCTTCCCGATGACTTCGTAGTGAAATGCGGTGTGAAAATACGGTCAGCCTCTTCGCTTGAAATACCACAACCATTATCGATGACTTCCACCAAACACTGATGATCGACAACGGAAATGGTGACACGTATTTTGCCCTGATCGATTCCACTTAATGCCTGTTGTGCATTTTGCAGCAAATTAACCATCACCTGTGTCCACAAATTACGGTCAACATTCGCGAAAATAGCTTGAGAGGGTTTGTCAAACTGAAAGGCAATTTGTCCTTCATTTTCATATAAATGCACGACCTTTTCGATCATTTCGACCATGTTTTCTCGTTGGAAAATAGGTTCGGGCATTTTAGCGAAATCCGAGAATTCGTTAGCGATTCGAGCTAAACCATCAATCTGTTCAATGATCGAATGAAGGACGCGGTTTAATTGTTTTTCACCTTCTTCATTCGTTGGATCGTAACTTCTCAACAGATGCTGAATACTTAACTTCATCGGAGTTAACGGATTCTTGATTTCATGTGCAATTTGCTGTGCCATTTCACGCCATGCGGATTCACGCTCCGTTGAAGCTAATTTTTGTGCAGTAATTTTGAGTTCGTCTAATTTGTCGTTGTAGGCTTGAACAATCGCACCAATTTCATCTTTTTGTTGGTAGTTGATGTGCTGGTTTTCTTTCCCAAATTGGATATTGGACATGTGTTTTTTCAAAATGTTTAAGGGTTCGATTAACCAATTTGAAACCATGAGTCCGATGATGACGGAAAGTGCGAGTAAGAGAATGAACACATTAATGATGGAAGTTACAAAGGTTTCGATTTGATTTTCATATTCTTGCTGCTGTCCAAAATGCTGTAAGTTCACATAGCCGATTTCTTTCCTGTTTTCATTATAAATAGGAAGGTATGAGGAAATGAAAGAAAGTTTGCCAATCTCTTCGGAATGCGAGAAGGAACTCTTGTTTTTTAACTGAAGCTCTGCGAGTGCGAGCGGATTCATTTGCTCACTGATTAATCCTAAATCGAAGATTTTGGGACGAGAACTAGCCACTAACAATCCATTTTTGTCGTAGATGTTTAAGTCGGTATGGAAAATGGAAGATATTTTCCGCAGGGTGTTTTGCAAATGTGTTCGATCCTTCAGGACAGTCAACGAGGTGTTTTTCGCCACTTTAGAACGCAACTCTTCTTGGATAGAACTCAACTTGTCTTGAATGTTCGATCGTGTAAAATCTTCGTATTGTTTTCCAACAAAAATCCCACTTCCGACCCCGTATAATAACAAGGAAAGAACCAATACAAGGATAAATGCAATTTGGATTTTAAACGCAAATGATAGATCTATTCCACTGATGACAGCTCTTCCATTGATCAGGTAAATGACGACCATCAAAAATCCCCAAAAACAGAAAATATAGGCGAAAGAGGTAATATAGTCAAACCAACTTTTAGACATGATGGAAATCACGATGGCATTTTGATTTGACTTTCGATAGAAGTAATGATGGAATCCTTCCTGTTTGAAAGAGCCTTCAATTTTATTCGTCGGTAGAAAAGAAAAGATGGAAACCGGATAATTGAATGAACCAGATTGATGAATCAAGTGTCCTTCAGCGTATTTCGCAATGGAGTATTCTTCCAAATCACGAATCACATTGGCTTCGTCAGAAATAAGCAACCTAGGAAAGCCAATTTCTTCTGGTATTCGTTTGGACTTTAGTCGAGCACTTAAAAATATGAATTTTTCTCCAAGTCTGATTTTCTGCAAAATCACGTAGGATAGGCCCTCCTCTTCATGCGGCATAAAATAGATGGAAGGATCAATGTCCGAAGAGCTTCCGTGCTGGTGGATCAACTCATTGAGTTGCACGAATGACGTCGAATCCTTAGAAAAAAAGGATTCACCTTTATCAGTAAATACATCAAGAGATAAGTCGTACCCGTCCCAGATTCCATGAAAGTATCTTTTTTCCAGAATGGCGCTGAGGGTCCCGAGTTCAATGGACATTGGCATGTCTGTAGAAAATTGATGGAAGATGCGATCTGAAGTTAGTTTTGCTTGTAGTTCGGCATATTCAATCTCTAAATTCACATCCCTTTCTGTTGCAATTTTTTTGGCATAAATTGCTCGATTTTCGATGTCTTTCTGTTCGTTTTTTTGGATTAATTCATGCACAAACACGAATGAAAAAAGGCACAACAATACCAACTGAAAGGAGAATTGTTGCATGGATTCCCTTCGTCGAAAAAAGAGCTGATTTACGAAGATGACCAAGAAAGGTAGAATCAAAGTGAAATAGGAAAAATCAGCAGGCCCTATGATCATCCACAAAATAAAAATGAGGACAACAGATCCAGTAATAACAAGGATTCCCTTCAACTTTTGCTCATAAAGCCCTTCAACAATTCCAAAAAGAATTTTCTGAAAGCAAAGAAAGTTTAAACCGATTATCCCAAAGAAAACAAAGGAATCTGTGTTTAAATCGAAAAACTGGTTGAAATTAACGGGAATGCTCGAGTGTAATACGACCATTTTGATGAGGTAAACGATGGACATCCAAACACCATAGATGGACACATATTGAATCCAAATCAAACGGGAGCTTTTTGTTTCTTTGAAGGATTTGAAAATGGTTAAAAATCCAAAAGCAATAAAGATGCTATTGATGCAAAAGTCCAAGAAACTAGGAAACCACTCATTGTAGGCAAAAAGTTCAGCAGAGTGAAAGGAGGCTTGTTCAAAAGCACGGTTTAGTGGTAACTCAAACAAAATAATCCGAGAAATTAAGATTCCGAGGACTAATAACCATCTTCCAACCCTATTTGACTCAACTTGTTTATACAGGCCATAAATAAGACTGATTAATCCAATTAAAAATATCGGCAATACATACCAAGGTGTTGGTTCAGAAGAATTTTCGCCCCCGATAACGGAAAAGCAATACTGTTTGGCGGAATTATAAATAGGAATACCACGCGTTGCATCTAAAGAAATAGCAAATTTTGTCTTCCCAAATAATGGATTTGGATGAGAAGCAATGAACTCATTGGAATAGGAGTATTCTTGAACAATACAAAACGATGCGCAACATAAATACCCATCTTCTTTAAATACATCACCATAGTACCATCCGTTTTGGAGTTGAATGAGTCCACGACTTGGAAATTGAATACTGGAAAAATTGGAAACAGGAACTTTATTTGTGTTCCACTTGATTAAACGGTCCTCTTTGTAAATGTGAATTTGACACGTTTCATTCATGGGAATGGACCCATGTCGTCTGAAATAGTGTAATGCACTCGATGCGGTGCGCTTGATCTTTTGTTCTTGTTGAAGAAAAAGTTCTTGAATTTTTTTTGCGGGAATTTGTCCTTCTTTCTCAAGTGCTGCCTGCTCATACACAAGCCAACTAAATGCGCTTATCGCAAGTATGAAATACTTGAAATTCAGGGCTATGTGCACCCATTTTTTCATGTTTGCAACTCCATTTTAGTCAATTTGGAGAGGGAAATAAATAAGTGTCCAAAGTCTTCTTCTGCGCGGTGATCATTCCTGAAAATAAAGTGCGCTTGTTCTTTGTATGGCTCAATGTAATTTTGATAACACGGAAGAACATGGTGATCCCATTGATAGATGATTTCTGAACGTTTGTACCCACGTGTCTCTTGATCACGGTAGATGCGTCGATCTAGTTGTGTTTCGTGATCAACATCTACGAAAATACTGAAGTCAAGCGTGTCAAATACTTTTTGATAATGGAATAAAAATAGTCCTTCAACGATGATGACCTCACTTGGCTGAATGGTTAACAGCACATTTTTATTTGGAGGAGCATTGAAGAAATATTCCTTCACCTCGATTGGATTTCCGGAAACTAGTTGGTGTAAATCGGCCTCCAATTTATCTTGGTCCAAAGCCCCTGGCAAATCAAAATTAACTTTGCCATTCTGATCTAAAGCTTGCTTTTCAATGGGATGGTAGTAATTGTCCATCGAAAACACGGATGGAGTAATTCCACCAAAAGATTCAGATAATCTTCTTAATAGCGTTGTTTTACCAGCGCCACTTCCGCCACAAATACCGACAACAAATGGTTTCTTTTTCATCTCCATACCTACCTACAAATATACAACATGTCTCGTTGGTTTTTATCTGTTAATCATGTGTATCTTAAAGAAAAATCGTAACTTTCCTCTCACTATTTCAACTCTTATGAAAAAATTACACTTCTTACTTTTATTCTTGGTTTGCGCCGCTTGCTTGAATGCTCAGATGAAAATCGGGGATAAAGCATTGATGTTGGACGATCAATTGCAAAGCACAAAAGGGGAAACTACCTCACTAAACGATTCGAAAAAAGAAAATGGTTTACTGGTGATTTTTTCCTGTAACACGTGTCCTTTTGTGGTTGGAACAGAAGATTTTCCAGGTTGGGAACGTCAATATAACACACTTTACGATTTGGCCGATAGCCTAAAAATCGGAATGATTCTCGTGAATTCTAACGAAGGGAAACGTCAAGGAGCAGACTCATATGAAGAAATGTTGAAGCATTCAGAATTGCAACAGTATAAAATGTCTTATGTAGTGGATGTAAATTCTACGATGGCAAATATTTTTGGTGCAAAAACAACGCCACATGTCTTTTTGCTAAATTCCGAAATGGAATTGGTGTACATGGGTTCAATCGACAATATTTGGGACAAAGAACGCAAAGAAGATATTCCTTATCTAAAAATGGCATTGCAAGAATTAGCAAATCACAAAAAAATCAAAACAAACACCACCCCACCTAAAGGATGTGGCATTAAACGTATAACAAATAAATAAGCAACCATGAAAAAGACCCTTACCTTACTTTTGGCAATTTTCACGTTTCAAAGTTTCGCTCAACAAGGCGATGGATGGAAAAAAACATACAAAGCAAGCATGAACCTGAAAGAAATCAATAAAGTTTCTTTCGCTGAACCAAACATTGAGTCGTTGAAAGCAGAAGATGCCTTGGTCGATGGTACAGGAACGGCACCTTGGCGTTTTGGCTGGAACAACTACACAAATTTAAATACTAATAATGCTGGAACTTGGACGAACCTTCCCAACGGTGATCGCATTTGGCATTTGATGGTGGAATGTGAGAACGCTTTGACGGTTAATTTAACATTTGATCATACTGTTATTCCAGAAGGGAACGAGTTGTATGTTTTTAATCCTGAGAAGAATTTTATTTTGGGAAGTTTTACGTCTAATCATTTGTTTGAAAGTCAATTAGGTACTGAATTAGTACCAGGAAGTCGTTCAATTGTAGAATATTATGTGCCAAAGAATAATGCTCAAGGACACATTCAAGTTTCCATTGTGACGCATGGTTACCGCACGGCAACTGAATTCCAAACGAAAGCCTTTGGCAGTTCAGGTGCTTGTAATCGCAATGTGAATTGTTCAGAGGGTTTACCTTGGACCTTGGAACGCAATGCAGCAGTCATGCTTGTTTCAGGAAGCAGTGGATTCTGCTCTGGATCATTGGTCAATAATACGTTAAACGATGGAAAACCTTATGTATTAACAGCAGACCATTGTTACAGCAATCCGGCTTCGTGGATTTTCCGCTTTAATTGGCAGTCACCAGATTGTAATAATCCAGCAGCGTCCCCAACTTTTCAATCCTTGTCTGGAGCAGTACTTCGTGCACGCGCAACTGCATCTGACTTTTGTTTAGTAGAAATCACTGGTGGACTCACCGTTGGAACGGTTCCTGCGTCGTATACTCCGTATTTTTCTGGTTGGGACCATTCTGGAAACACACCAACTTCTGCTGTTGGGATTCATCATCCCTCAGGTGACATCAAAAAAATATCCTTCGAAAATCAAGCATTAATTTCGACAACCTTTGGTTCTTGTCCGCCGAATAGTCATTGGGGAGTAACAACTTGGGATAGTGGTGTAACGGAAGGTGGTTCCTCTGGATCGCCATTATATGATCAAAATCACCGCATTATTGGACAATTACACGGTGGAGCATCTGCGTGTGGAGCAGCCAATCTATCTGATGAATATGGTAAATTCAGTGTGTCATGGGACCCTGCAGGGAGTAACACAACGAATCAATTGAAGTGTTGGTTAGACCCAAATAATTCTGGAGCAGAATTTATTAATGGCTTTGACCCATCAAATGCTACAGTCGCGGCGCTTGATGCTGGATTGTCTAGTCCAATATTAGAATTAACGGCTTTCTGTGGAACAAATTACACACCGAAAGTGACGATAGCCAATTCAGGAACAAGCACGCTAACATCGGCAGTTGTGACCTATTCCATTGATGGTGGAGCGAATCAAACGCTCAACTGGAGTGGTTCTTTGGCTCAATGGCAGACCGAAATAATAAGCTTTCCAAGTGTTACTTTATCTCCAGGGAATCATACGTTTAGTGCGTCTGTTGCAAGTCCAAATGCTGGAATTGATGAAAACAGCTTGAATGATGCAACAAATTCTTCCTTAACGGTTAACGCCATTGATCAAACAGTTGGCTTGCTTAAAGTAACCTTGTTAACGGATGATTACCCGGATGAAACGTACATGGAATTAACTTCAAGCAATGGAACAGTTGTTTGGTTTGAAGGAAATGAAAGCTTCGTTGGAAATTATGGAACAGGAAATAGTCCTGCACCTACAGATCCAACAGCTCCTCTAACTGGAAATACAACGTACAATTACGATATTCCAATTTCCGTTTTTGACTGTTATACGTTTACCATTTACGATTATTATGGTGATGGATTGGGAGCTTCTCAATGGGGAGGAAACAATGTTGATGGTAACTTGACGCTCATGGATCACACGAGTGCGACCTTGTTTACATTAACTGCACCAGATTTTGGTGATCAAACTGCTGATATTGTCAAAATCACGGACGACTCGGGATTAGACGAAATCACTTCCGTGAAATGGAACGTGTTCCCAAATCCAGCGAAAAACGTTTTGAACGTGACTATTCAAGATGGTCAAGCTCAGGAATTAGTGCTTTTAGATGTTTATGGGAAAATGATTTCACGTCAACTCATTCAAGGAAATGCAATGCAAGTGAACACGGAAAATTTATCCAATGGAACGTATTTTATGCATGTTCAATTTGAAAATGGAAGTCGTTCAGTGAAGTCCTTTGTTAAACACTAAACTCAATTAGGAATGGCCGGAATCTATGTGCACATTCCTTTCTGCAAGAAACGATGTTCCTACTGCGATTTTCATTTTTCGACGACTTTTTCAAGTTATCGAGAAAAATTAATCGCAGCTATTTGTTCTGAATTGGCCATCAGAAAGTCTGAATTACAAGATGCGCTTGTTGAAACAGTATATTTCGGAGGAGGAACCCCAAGCCTTTTAACGAAGGAAGAGCTTGCAGCTATCATGTCCACTATTCGTGAACATTTTGAACTGGCTGACTCTCCAGAAATCACCTTTGAGGTGAATCCAGACGATGCGACAACGGAAAACTTAGCGGATTGGAAAGCGTTAGGTATCAACCGCTTGAGTATCGGATTACAGTCCTTTCAAGAAACGGATTTAACGTGGATGAATCGTTCTCATTCCACTGAGCAAGGTCAAATGGCTGTTCGTTTAGCCCAAGCAACAGGCTTCGATAACATCAGCATTGATTTGATTTATGGTTTACCTGAACTTTCCAACGATCAGTGGGTCTCGCATTTAAATCAAGCCTTGAATTTAAACGTTCAACACATCTCTTCTTATTGCTTAACCATTGAACCAAAAACGGCTTTGAATGATTTTGTAGCGAAGGGAAAATTGACTCGTCCAACAGAGGACCAACAAAGTGAACAATTCGAATTGCTGGTGAGTACACTCGCTCTTGCGGGATTTGAACAGTATGAAATTTCCAATTTCGCGAAGGATCAGAAATACGCAAAACACAATTCATCCTACTGGAACTTTTCGCCTTACTTAGGCGTTGGACCAAGTGCTCATTCCTTTAATGGTCAACAGCGCCGGTGGAACGTAGCAAACAACGCGAAATATTACCAGCAAGTAGGAAAAAATCAGGATTGGTTTGAAGTTGAAAATCTATCAGAATCAGAAAAATGGAATGAGTATTTCCTCACCGGACTTCGCACCAAATGGGGAATATTAAAGAAGAACATCCAGGAAATGGGCGGAATGAGTTCAAGCGAGTTAACGCTAATGGACACTTACTTGAAGAATGACTGGATACTTGAAGCAAATGATTATTTTGTGTTAACGGAAAGAGGGAAACTTCAGGCCGACGGAATCGCCTCTTCTTTTTTTCGCTTAGATTAAGCTTCTAGTTTCCCAATGAAAATGCTGTTTCCATCTACACGAACTGGACGCTTTAGAAAGGTATATTCATCCAAAATAAATTGACGCATCTCCTCTTCAGAAAGCTTTTTATCTTTCAATCCTAAAGTCTTGTATTTAATCGCTCTTTTGGAAAACAGGGCCTCGTAAGACCCTGCTAATTCCTTCATGAAATCTAAGTCTTTTGCTTCGATTCCGTGTGTTTTGATATCAATGATTTCATAGTCGGACGACGCGCCCGAAAATGCTTTTAAAAGTTTGCGACAATTGTCACAGGTATGTAATTGATAAATTCGTTTCATTAACAAAACTCATCATACGCTGCGGCAAGATTCGCAGCAATCATTTGTGCACTTCCTCCTTCGATGTGGTGACGTTCTAAGAAATGAACTAACTTACCATCTTTGAATAAGGCAATTGACGGTGAAGATGGAGGATAAGGCAAGAAGTATTTTCTCGCTTGCGCCACTGCTTCTGTATCAACACCTGCAAAAACAGTT
>Ga0102879_1000104_pt1 | contig 36017 bp, 21 predicted proteins | sample Colrivmet1548B02_FD_78187 | JGI IMG/M metagenome (GOLD analysis project Ga0102879, IMG submission 78187) | Estuarine microbial communities from the Columbia River estuary - metaG 1548B-02 | ecosystem: Environmental > Aquatic > Marine > Intertidal zone > Estuary | place: USA: Columbia River... | reverse complement strand
TGAAATTTATGAGAAAATCAATTACACCGACAAGCACTATAGCCTGGCGAGTTATCCGGAATTAGAAGGCCGAATCGGAGTAATTAACGGAATGTCGAAAGGATACGCAATGACTGGTTGGCGAATGGGTTATTTGGCCGGACCTAAGGAATTGGTGCAGGCATGCGATAAAATTCAAGGCTTGATGACCAGCGGCGCGAGTTCTGTATCGCAAATGGCCAGCGTTACTGCGTTAAATGGACCGCAAGATGATGTTGAAGTGATGCGCACAACGTTTGAAAAACGCAGAAATATTTTTCATACGGCGCTTTCGCTCATCCCAAATTTACCATGCAATCGTCCCGACGGAGCTTTTTACTTATTCCCAGATGTCAGTTATTATTTGGGGGGTAAAACGCCAGAAGGGAAAACAATTACAACCGCAGACGAGCTCTGCTTATACCTATTAGACAAAGGACATGTTTCGGCGGTTTCTGGTGAAGCGTTTGGTCATGCCAATTGTATCCGCTTTAGCTATGCCGCTGCAGAGGAACAGTTAATTGAAGCCGCCGAAAGAATTGCCATCGCCTTTAGAAATCTCACTCACTGAGTCGTATTTTTGTAGCAATGAATCCTATACAAACGCTATTCAATTCTTTTTCTAAGAAACGTGTGCTTATTATTGGCGACGTCATGATTGATAGCTATATCATTGGCAAAGTGGATCGGGTATCGCCTGAGGCGCCGGTGCCGGTAGTTGACGTAACAGGATTCGACCAAAGACTCGGTGGCGCAGGAAATGTTGCATTGAATATCAAAGCCATGGGTGCAACGCCTATTTTGTGCTCGGTGGTAGGTCAAGACAAGGAAGGGAAAGAGTTGAGGGATATCATGATGAAGGCAGGCCTTACTTGTAATGGGTTGATTCATTCCGATAAGCGCAAAACCACAAATAAAACGCGTGTTTTGGGTAACAATCACCAGTTGTTGCGCATCGACCATGAGATAACGAACGACTTAGATGTTGTAGACACTTTTCTTCTTGAGCAACGATTCGCAGAAGAGCTTGAAAATTGCGATGTCGTGATTTTTGAAGATTATAACAAAGGCGTTTTACATAGTAAAAATATTGAATTGTTAATTCAGAAATGTGTTGCTAAGGGCGTCCCTACTATTGTGGATCCCAAGAAAGCCAATTTTTTGGCCTATAAAAATGTCACTTTGTTCAAACCCAATTTGAAAGAGATCAAAGAAGGGCTTAAAATTGAGACCAACCTTTCTGAACAATCGAATTTAAACAATGCCATTTCTGAGTTGATGACATCGTTGAATAATGAATTCACCCTAGTGACATTGAGTGAGCGCGGCGTGGTTATCACTGGAAAGAGCGAAACCCACCATATTCCTGCACACATCAGAACCATTGCCGACGTTAGTGGTGCTGGAGATACAGTTGTTTCCGTTGCTGCTCTTTGTCTGAGTGTGAAGACAGACGCAAGAACTCTAGCCGAGTTAAGCAATTTGGCTGGCGGTTTGGTGTGCGAGATTACAGGCGTTGTGCCGATCAATAAGGAGCAGTTATTGACAGAGGCCATTAAAGTTCTAGGCAAATAATTTATCCATCATTTCTTTCCTCCTTTAGCATTTTAATAAATCATAGCAAAAAGAAAGGGCCTCGTCTATGACGAGGCCCTTTCTTTTTGAATTCGTTTTTCTGTTATCTCAACAAAGTAATCGTACCATCGTACTTATATACTTTATCTTCAAGAGATGTAACCTCTACGTGATACACATAAACACCCTGTATACATTCTTCACCATTGGCTTTACCATCCCATCCTTTTAGGATATCGCTGGTCTCATACATTTTCTCTCCCCAACGATTGTAAACGCGCATATTAAATACTTTAAAGTTCAATGCAGTCACGTTGAATGTATTGTTCTTATTCGGACCCGCATCATCTGGAGTAAATACGTCTGGAATAAACACAATAATATCTGGACCAATACGAACTGTTTTGTAAGCTGTGTCCTTACAGCCCTTATCGGTCGTCACGATCAACATAATTTGATACGTTGCTGTATCCTTACCATATGAATATCTTGGATCCTTCGAAGTTGATGAATCATCCATCAAGGTTGGTACACCGAAATCCCACAAATAACGCATTGTTGGATTGAAAGGTGATGCTGTAACCGTAGACTGGTTATACATTTTAAACTTAGGCAAGGCTACTGTCGTCTTTGTTGGATCAGTATAGAACATAGCCACTGGGTTTGGATAGGCTTCAACTGTTGCAGTTGCAGTATCCTTACAATTGCCTGCTGTGTTATTTGCAATTACCACAACGCTATAACGTCCTTGGTTCGGATACATTACATCTACTGGATTTTGCAATTTAGATGAGTCACCGTTTCCAAATGTCCAATTGTAAGCCATTTGATTTGCTGGGATACCACGGTTGTCCGAAACTGTCCAAGTAGTCTTCAAAGGCACACAACCCGCTTGATTAGAAATAGGTGTCAAGTCAGGATACTGGTGCAAAACAATTTCAATGCTATCAGATACTGGAGGACAAACATCGCCAGCAATTGGCGTAGTTGTCACTTTCAGGAATGCACCTTTTTGTGTTTTGTCGACAGGACCATGCACATACAATACATTTTCTGAAGTGTTACCGCTTGCAAATGTTCCATCGCTGAATGTTCCACCCGCATGTTTCTGAAGTGTCCATTGGACTTTGGTATCGCAGTATTTAGAAGTGCTTTGAATGGCGAAAGGACTTCCCTCACAAGCACTTGCAGGTTTGGGGGTAGTAATGCCAATTTTAGGCTGATTTCTCACGAATACATTGTAAACCTCTGTATCGGAACAACCATTATTATCGGTGTAGGTAAATCTAAAGCTATGCGGACCTTCAGTATTCAAATTAGTACCTTGACTAAATGGTTTGAATGTAGAAGAACCAGTTACAACAACTCCGGCGCTTGTACCTGTCCAAATACCTGTAGCATTGGCTGGTTTGGTGTCGGTTGTATTGATACGAGTCTTCAAATCCAAAGGAGTACCACTTGCACAAATTGTTGTTGGGCCTAACAATACAGCGTTTGGCGTATCATTCACATAGATATAGAAGCTATCCTGTTTCAAACATCCGGTTGCGGCATTACCATATCGAATCAACCAAGTACCTGTTCCAAAAGACGGCTTGAAGCGGTGTCCTTTGATCAAACTAGTTGATCCCACCTTAGGATCCAAGCGATTGTAGTTATACTCTACGATTTCATATTTAGATCCATCATTGTCTTTGGCTTGCATTCCATTTACTTTGATGAAATCATACAACTCCATAGTATCCCAGTTTACGCACACAGGATTGGGAGAAGTTACTTTGATGGTAGGCTCCGCGATGATTTTCACCAAAGCTGAGTCACAAGTTAAACAACCGGTCAACTGATCTTCAACACACAACTGGAATTTATAATCCCCTTGATAGAAATCTTCGGTAGGATCACCAAATCTAAATACCCAGTCTGGAGTACCGAATGGATTGTCATTTGCCAAAATCTTAGCAGGGTCCACACCACCTGGAGTTCCGTTCTTCATCACTGTCCAATCTACTTTGATACCAATTTTCACCTTAGGCCTCACTGTGATTTGATCCATTTTGATAGAACCTAAATCTTGACAGAATGTGCTATCTCTAATCTCAACCAATGGGTTTCCATTGATACGTTGAATTACACTATCGATGTTTACACACCCATTGTTATCCTTATACGATGCATAAATTTTTCCTTGGAAACTCAAACCATTTTGCAACTGATCATTGTTAAGGTAGGTTGTTTTAAACAAGTGACGACCAGTTGTTAATGAGTCGATATAGTTTCTAGAAACACCTGATGTTGTTGGTTTGGTATTGACGTTGTTTGGGAACTTGTTTTCAAAGGCCCACATACGAGTATTTACATCTTTTCCTTTGTTAAAGAAACCATTCACTTCAATATCACCATAAACAAAACACTGTGCTTTCAATGGTTTTGGATCCCACTTAACAAATGGCAACGTGTTCACTTTTACTTCTATGGTATCAATATGTTGACATTCATGCCCCCCTTGAGTGACTTTGGTTAACAATTCATAATAGAAAAGTTGAGCTGCATTACCTGGAGTATTTGTATTGTTCGGCTTGATAGTATATTTAGAGTTACTACCTAGCGTTTTACTTCCGGTTATATCCTTCCATGTGTAATTTCCAGTTTGAAGTATCGGACGATGCGAAGCAACCAAATCAGTACTTTGCTGATTACAAATTACTTGGTCTTTACCGGCCAATGAAACAACAGTGTCATTCACGAAAACAATGGCAGTATCATATTTAACACACTTCCACTTTGTCTCCATCACCTGGACCCAATAAGTGCCTTTTAAATTTGTTTTAAATACACGTGTGGTGTCGCCTGTACTCCACTTATATTTCACCGTATCGGCATTTTGAGCGTCAAAAGTTGCAATTTCATAGGTACATATACGTTGATCCGGCCCGATACCCACTAACGGGAGCGGCTTCAGATAAATTGTAGACGTATCATAGAATATACAACCATCCCCATCGGTAATTCGGATACGAACCGTTGAGTCACGATTAATATTAGGAATGCTCAAACTCTGGAATGTATCACCAGAAATATGCGCTTCAGATTTCCATGCTGCTTTCGAGCCGGTATCTTTAACTACTCTTGTCCAATAGTATTGGAACGGCGACTTACCATATAATACATCCGCAGTCAATTTCATGGTTGTACCAAAACACGCAAAAGTATCGGCATCAGCCATTATTACTTGCGGAGGATCTGGAATAATAACCGTATCCCTGTAAATTGTAGGACAGTTATCAGAATTATTTACAGTGTGAACAATGATGTATTTTCCACCACGGTAAAAAGTCATAGTATCTGATTTTTTGGTGCTATAATAAATTTCCGACTTACCCAAGCTATCTCTTACACTCCATTTAAACTGCGGTGCGCCTTTAAATGATGCACCTACTGATGCTGCCATTGAAAACTTACCACACTTCAAATTGGTGTATTTACGGATGCTAAATGCCCGTGGATTTACTTTTACTTTAAAACCACGAATCGCTTGAGAGGGTTTTGGACAGTGGTCATCTGTTACCGTTACAGTAAATGAGTAAGAGATATCAGAAGCCATACCTACTGATGGAGTCCATTCGAAATTAGCAAAAGCTTTTCTCTTTTCCGGCCAATCTACTTTATTGGCTAATTTAAACGTAGCACCAGGGATACCTTTATTCCACTTCAAATTGGTTGTGTCCGGAACTTTCTGATACGGTGTAAACGTTTCATCATCAGATTCTACCTTGAATTTCAGCGTTTCCCCTTCACATACTTTCCAGTTATACGGACCTAGTAGCGTTGGGGCTTTATTGTATCCACAATCATCTTTTACAATTAACTGCATGTCACGCCGGGTTCGACCAATCATTATAAATTTGCCGCTTGCGCTATCCTTTCGCCATTCGGTAATTGTAATTACGGCAATGGCCACCTCATCACATTTGGTAGGTGTTAAAATGATATCACCCGAACTCGTATCGAAGAACAAACCCCTCGGTGGGTTGGTTTTAGGATTGGGGGTACAAGTGATTGAAGTTGGTGGAATGCAATATGGCGTCATGAAATAACGCGGTGTAAATGGAGAAGAATATGAAACTGAACTGTTTGGCAAACCACTGATACCATTGGTTAAACCATATGAAAATGAATCATAATCTACAGTATCAATCGCACCATTATTGAAATAGTATGCCTGATTACAGCAAAGAAAACCAATTGGCGCATTACTCAACGTTGGAGAGCTATTACATTTATTGGTTGTCTTCTTGATGTTACAGATATTGATCATACAAGTTGTAAAGAAGTCATTGCCCGAAGGACCCGTGGTAATCGCACCATTTCTACAACACTGACCGATGTAAAACGTCACTTCGCAACATGTACTTTTATTCACAAAACCACTCAGCGGACTTGCATTGAAATCAACAGTGACTTCGTAGGTATGTTCTTCGATACCTTCACCCGTTCCATAAGTGTTTTGAGGTGAGCAAGGAGAACTCGCTGTTGAGCAACGTGGCGTAACATCCCTGATTCCGGTTCTAGAAATCGACATACCGCTACTTCCGCAGCCATTTCCACCATTGGTACCTGCAAAAACACCAAATGAAGGGCTGTTAAACGCAATACCTCGACAGTCTCTGTAAATTTTTGCCGTGATTTTGTACTTTCCTTTACCCAAACATTGATAAGACATGTCGCCACCCATCATGTGTGATGCTTTGGAAATGTTTGATAACGAAAGAGTTAGAACGAAAAATAATAAAGGTAGAAGTTTTTTCATATAAAACTAGATTTAGGTTTGTGTGCTATTGACAATTGTTTTTATAACTACGTTGCACCAAAAATAGGTTTTTTTTGAAACAATGACAAATATCAATCGTCGGATTACACATTTATAACCACATTTTGAATTGCCTTTTTATAATGATAAGTTTGCATACATGAATTCGAAATACAAAAATCCATCTTCTTCACTGTTTGTTAAGAATAGAAAAAAACTATCCGACGCAATGGTTCCGGGGTCTATCGCGGTATTTCATAGCAATGATGAATTGCCAAGAAATGGAGATGCGTACTTTACATTTCGTCAACAATCGGATATCTATTATTTAACTGGTATAGACCAAGAGGACACCATCTTAGTTTTATTCCCAGACTCTCCCAATCCTTTGTACAAAGAAATGATTTTTGTAAAAGAAACGAGCGACCAAATTGCGGTTTGGGACGGAGCTAGATTAAATCCAAACCAAGTATTTGAAGTCTCTGGGATTAAACAAGTTTTTTGGTTTCACGAGTTTTGGAAAACAATTCATGCCGCCTTTTTATTGGCCGAAAACATATACTTTAACTTAAACGAAAATGATCGTTTTACCGATCGCGTTTCATATTCTAACTTGCGTTTTGCCACAGAAATAAAAGATAAATATCCCGCACACAATTTCAAACGATCCTCTCCCATTCTTGCCAACTTGAGAATGAGGAAAGAGGTGGAAGAAATTGATCAACTTAAGGAAGCAATCAACATCACACAAAAAGGATTTGAGCGCCTTTTAGGCTTTGTTAAACCGGGTGTTTTTGAATATGAGATCGAGGCCGAATTGATTCATGAATTTATTAGAAATAGAAGCCGTGGATTTGCCTTTGACCCCATCATCGCAAGTGGTTCTAGTGCTTGTGTATTGCATTACATCGAAAACAATAAACAGTGTAAAGACGGCGACCTACTATTGTTGGATTTTGGTGCAGAATATGGCAATTACAATGGCGATTTGTCTCGTTGCATACCCGTAAATGGGAGGTTTTCACCCCGCCAAAAAGAAGTGTACAATGCTGTACTTTTGGTTCAGCGAGAGGCCAAGAAATTGCTTCGTCCGGGCGTGAGTTTACCAGTCTATCACGAAGAAGTTTGCAAAATCATGTCGGATCAGCTCATTCAATTGGGCTTATTGACTTCTGCAGAGGTGAAAGCAAATCCAAAAGCCCACTTAAAATATTACATGCATGGCACAAGTCATCATTTGGGATTGGATGTCCATGATGTGATGCATCGCTGGGAATCAATGGATATCAACAATGTGGTTACTGTTGAGCCAGGTATTTACATTCCAGAAGAAGGTTTGGGGATTCGAATTGAGAATGATGTTTTGATTACTGCGAATGGAGTAATCGACTTTATGGAAAATTTCCCAATCGAGGTGGAAGATATTGAAGAACGAATGAATCGTTCGTAGGGGTCATTTTGACTACAACTTCTTACGAGTCGAGTTCACTTCCAGCCGTGGGACCCTTTCAGTGGAACAAATTTGCAGTCTTGAAGTACTTCTGATTTGGTTTGTGTTTCTGAAATTTTAGTAATTCGCATCATTTTCAGGTCTTCGGTATTATCGCCAACGGGAATCACCAATTTACCGCCAATGGCGAGCTGTTTTACATACGTTTCAGGAACGGCAGGCGCTCCAGCGGTCACAACAATCGCATCGAAGGGCGCAAAGGATGGTAACCCTAACGTGCCATCGCCATGAAATAATTGAATTTCCGCACCCAAGGCTTTGAATATCCCACTGGCTTTTTGCAATAGAGGTAGAATATACTCAACACTGTAAACTTGTACGCCCATCGCCAATAATATTGCGGCTTGATAGCCACTACCCGTGCCTATTTCCAATACTTTATCGCCCGATTTTATGGCTAGTAATTCTGTTTGATACGCTACCGTATAAGGCTGAGAAATTGTTTGGCCGTGATCAATTGGAAAGGCTGCATCGCGATAAATAAAATGTTCAAAATCCTTAGGAAAAAACCATTGCCTGGGAACCGTCCCCATCGCTTGTAAAACTGCAGGTGATTGAATCCCTTTTTTACGAAGTTCATCAACCAAGCGTTTCCGCTGGCCTTGGTGAATCAATGTGTCTACTAAATCCGTCTTTTTTACCATCTGTTCAAAACCCTATTTGGGTACTCACTGCGGTTTGCAAATCTTTGCATCCGACCACAAAGGTAGAACATGCTAAAATCAGTTGTCATAGGATCGAAAAGAAAAGTAGAAATTTTCGAACATTTACTAGTCACAGTAAATGGATTTGACTTGGTAGGCTTTGTGGACCCCGACGATTCGCAAAACATTTCGATGCTTGGAGAATTCATGTTTGCCTTGGAGATTGCAAGTATGGGCGATGTGTTTTTTGTGGATCGACATGTAAAGAATTTGCCGTTTGATGTCATTTGCAACCTAGTTAAGATGGGAAAACACATCTTCTTTGATGGTTACAGAAATTGGAATCTTGGAGAAATTGAAACTCTATCCAAATTCAAAAGAGAATCTAACGTCGTTGTCCAAATTGGAAATGTCCTGCACAACAAACCCCTTTTCACCGCAGCATTACAACTGGTTAAAAAACCGCGATATATCAAATTAGAAAAACACTGTCATCCACCCCAAATAGGTGAGTTTGCCGCTTGGATACACACGAATTTATACCAGGAAATTGATTTGATTCAACGTACCGTTTCTAGTCGTGTTAGAAGCATTTCGGCTCGACCGATGTTTTTGTTCGGAAAGCAGACGGATTTATTGAATATTCATTTAGAATTCGACAACGACGCGATAGCCCATATTACTGCGGGTAGAGCAATGGAACCGGGAACATACACACTTAAAATTTTCCAACAAGACCGTTTGTATCTTTTGAATTTTGCAGCCAATGAGCTTGTTGAATATCGCACGGCTGAACAAAGTGATCAACTTTCACTGTCTGCCGATTTTGATCATCCAGAATTGCCCCCGGAATTGATTCGTATTGATCGACAGATTATGCCGTTTGATACTTGGAAAATGGAGTTGCGCAACTTTGGGGAGAACATCAACAACAACCTAACACCGTTAACGAATCTAGAGCACGCTTTAGAGGTTACAACTACTTGCGAATGGGCCATAGATAAGGTCCAAAGAAAATATCAGGATCTATAATCGAATCCAAAACAAACCATAACATTTTTATGGTTACTTAAAATCCATTAAGTTTGTGGTGTGAGGTCTTTCAGCGGAATACACTATTCTATTGCATTTTTATTAGGTATCATTGGCATAATGTCGTGTAAGGATGAACACAAAGGCATTCCGGCGCAAATTTCCATTGATTCGGTTTCTTTGGACATTTCATCGCTTCAAGGAAACAACATTCACCAAATTAGAGGTGTACAAGTGTTTGCGAATGAGGAATTTATTGGCAATTTCGAATTCCCCTGTAAAATACCAATCACTAAACTTGGAAATATCACACTCGAAATTTTCCCCTTGGTGTTTATCAACGGTAGCAAAAACAACCTAGGCATTTATACGCCGATGGCCTCTTATGTAGATACTTTTTCACTACAAGCGGGAAAAAGCATTCCGATAAAACCTGTTTTCACGTTTCGAAAGAATGCCTTTGTTCGATGGAATGAAGATTTCGAAGACAACAACTCTACCCTTATTCCAATTGCGCCCTCACCCTATCCTGGCGATTCTATTTCAATCGTAAGCACTCCTTTTGAACTTGATGGCAAATTCAAGGGCAACACAAAAGCTTATCGAATCGTATTTGAGGATATCGACTCAAGCAAATATATAGATGTTGGTTCATTTGAAGAGTTCAAGGATTTGCCTATGGATGGCTCGTCCGTTTTCTTCGAGTTTGATGTAAAATCCGATTTACCCGTTCAATTGGCAATGCGACGAAAGAATTCCACGGCAAACGAACTTTTACCCTACATGTTGGTCAATAAAACCGGTGGCCAATGGAAGAGATTTTATGTCAATTTGGTATTTGAATTGGCCAGTCAACCCGCCGGAACATCGATTCGTCTTTTCTTCGATATCAATAAACCTGAAGTTTGCACCGTTTCTAGGGAAATATTCATCGATAATTTGCGTTTGAGTTTTCTAAAGTGATATGAATCAAACCCGTAGAATTATTCTTCATGTAATTGCCGATTGGACAGCGGCTACTTTGAGTTGGTTGGGTCTGTTTCTGTTTAGGAAGAGTTTTATTGAGGCGAGTAAACACGGTTATGAAATTCCGGTTAACCACGACGACAATTTGCTATTGGGTCTAATATTGGTGCCCCTTTTTTGGATTTTACTTCACGGCATTAGCGGTTATTATAACTACATTTTTAGACGTTCTCGGTTGCAGGAACTTCAGCACACCTTCAATAGCACTATTATTGGCGTAGTTTTTCTCTTTTTTACCTTAATTCTAGACGATAGTATTTCCAATTATCGGGATTATTATTTGTCGGTTGCATTGTTATTCGGATTCCAATTTTTATCAACCCTTGTTTTTAGATTGATATTGGTCACCACTACGATTCACAATGTCAAAAATAGAGTTTGGGGCTATAACACATTGATCGTCGGTTGCGGCGACAGGGCGCTTAAACTTTATCAAGAGTTGAATTCGGCCAAAAAATCGGAAGGTTTCTTTATCAAAGGATTTGTCAAAATCAAAGATGAATGTCAACTTCAAGATTTCGGAACCACAGTACTAGGACATTGGAGTGAATTGCCACGACTTATCAAGGAATTACAAATTGAAGACATTATTCTTTGTGCTGAGGCCAGCGAAGCCGACAACGTAACTCCCATTATTGATTGCGTGCAGAATGAAGAAATTCATCTAAAGATTATGCCGGACCAATTTAGTTTGGTTTTAGGGATGGTAAAAATGAACAACATTCTTGGAGCCATGCTGGTAGAGGTAGATTTTGAGGTGATGCCCACTTGGCAGAAGGTATTGAAAAGAATCATTGACATTTTGGTATCCATCATTGCGTTGATACTCTTATCTCCTATCTATTTAATTATAGCCCTTATTATTAAATTCGATTCCAAAGGCCCAATCTTCTTTACTCAACCTAGGATTGGGTTAAAAGGGAAATTTTTTAATATCATCAAGTTCCGTAGCATGAGAGTGAATGCGGAAACATCGGGACCACAACTGAGTCATGACCAAGACGATCGCAGAACGAAAATCGGAATTATTTTGCGTCAGACACGCTTGGATGAATTGCCCCAGTTTATCAATGTACTTATTGGTCAAATGAGTTTGGTTGGCCCGAGACCTGAGCGTGAATTCTTTAAGGAACAGATAGTAACCAGGGAGCCTATTTATCAAAGATTGCAACGAATCAAGCCAGGGATTACGAGTTGGGGGCAAATTAAATATGGCTACGCGAGCAATGTCGACGAGATGATCGACCGCATGAAATACGATATTTTATACCTAGAAAATATGTCATTGGGATTAGATTTCAAAATCATGCTTTACACTGCTTTGATTATGATTCAAGGTCGAGGCAAATAAGACCATTTTCTTCCTAATTTTGTATCAAGCTAAACATGATGCAATTCGCCTATTAGACGCGCAATTAACCGCATTAGATTATGGCTTTCAACGACAAGAATCGGGAATCAATTATTTGTATTATTTGGGTTGGTTGAGAATGCGATAAGTCATCCCTTAATTCGTTGTTAATTTGTGGATAATACCTATCCCATTTCCGCTGTAATCGCGGGGTTTTAAGGTATTTTTACGAATCAATTAATAACAACAAAGTCAGATGACGGAAGATTTAAGTAGAGCGAATTATGACGCGGACAATATTCAGGTATTAGAAGGGTTAGAAGCGGTTAGAAAAAGACCTGCCATGTACATTGGTGATATCAGCGCGAAAGGCTTACATCACTTGGTTTACGAGGTGGTTGATAACAGTATCGACGAAGCGTTAGCGGGTCACTGTAAAAATATCAAAGTTTTCATTTTGCCAGGCAATGCCATTCGCGTTGAGGACGATGGTCGTGGTATCCCTACCGGATTACACACCAAGGAAAATCGCAGTGCGTTGGAAGTGGTAATGACGGTATTGCACGCTGGAGGTAAATTCGACAAGGATACGTATAAAGTATCAGGTGGTTTGCACGGTGTGGGTGTGAGTTGTGTGAATGCACTTTCAACCGATTTAAAAGTTACCGTTTACCGCGAAGGCAAAATCTTCCAACAAGAATACAAAATCGGAAAACCTCAATATCCGGTAAAGGAAATTGGTGTTTCTGATCGTAGAGGTACAGTGGTTGAATTCACGCCAGACAATACCATTTTCCAAGTTACTGAATACAACTTCGATACGCTTCAAAATAGATTGCGTGAATTATCGTACTTGAACAAAGGAATCCGTTTGTCGTTGTGCGATGAGCGCGAAGCCGAAGAAGATGGTTCTTTCCGCAGCGTTGAATACTACAGCGAAGGCGGTTTGAAAGAATTCGTAACCTTTATAGATGGAACTCGTGAGAAATTGATTCCCTTCCCAGTATATGCTGAAAGCGACAAGCATGGCATTCCAGTGGAGATTGCTTTCCAGTACAATACGGGTTATGCAGAGAACTTACACTCCTATGTCAACAACATCAATACAATCGAAGGTGGAACGCACGTAGCGGGCTTTAGAAGGGCCTTAACGCGTACGTTGAAATCCTATGCTGAACGGATGAAGTTGCTTGAAAAAGTAAAAATCGAAATTTCAGGCGATGACTTCCGCGAAGGATTAACCGGTGTGATTTCTGTTAAGGTTCAAGAACCACAATTCGAAGGTCAGACCAAAACCAAGTTGGGTAATAACGAGGTAATGGGTGCCGTTGATATGGCCGTGGGTGAAATGCTCGACAACTACTTGATGGAAAATCCCAAAGAAGCTAGAATTATTGTCGACAAAGTAATCATCGCCGCCCAAGCACGTGCCGCAGCAAGAAAAGCGCGCGAAATGGTGCAGCGCAAAGGCGCAATGAGCGGAATGGGATTGCCAGGTAAATTGAGTGATTGCTCTAAGACCGATCCTGCAGCTTGTGAAATATTCTTGGTAGAGGGAGATTCAGCGGGTGGAACTGCCAAGCAAGGTCGTGACCGCGAATTCCAAGCGATCCTTCCTTTGAGAGGAAAAATATTGAACGTTGAGAAGGCTTTGGAGCACAAAATCTACGACAATGAAGAGGTAAGAAATATGTTCACGGCCATGGGGGTTCACATTGGAACCAACGAAGAAGGCGAAAAGGAACTAAACCTTTCCAATTTACGATATCATAAGATTGTTATCATGACGGATGCCGACGTGGATGGTTCGCACATCAGAACCTTGATCCTTACCTTGTTCTTCCGCCACATGAAAAAACTAATCGAAAACGGTCACTTGTATATCGCAACGCCTCCTTTGTATTTGGTTAAGAAAGGCAAAGAAAGCAGATATTGCTGGGATGATAACGGACGTGATATCGCCATTAAAGATTTGGCAAAAGGCGGTAATGAGGACAGCGTAGGCGTTCAACGATACAAAGGTTTGGGTGAAATGAATGCCGAACAGTTGTGGGAAACTACGATGGATCCGTCTAGAAGAACTTTGAAGCGTGTGGCATTGGATAGCGCAGCCGAAGCTGATAGAATTTTCAGTATGTTGATGGGTGACGATGTTCCGCCGCGCAGAGAGTTTATCGAAGCGAACGCGAAATACGCCAAGATCGACGTATAACGATTTGGGATTTTCTCCCATAAAATACTTTATGAATTATTGAAATCGAATGGCCCTGGAAGGGGTCATTCTTTTTATCCACTGCACCGGAATCAGAGCGGCCATCACACTTGCCAGAAGTACGCCCAAGTTGACAATCACGATAGCCCAAGGATTGAGATCAACCATTACGTATTGCACAAAGTACACGTCTTGGTTTAGGGTTAAAAAGTGTGTTTGCTGTTGTATCACACAGAGTAGAACGGCCAAGGCATCACCAATAAGCAAACCCAATCCAACGATGTAAGCACTTTGCCAAAGGAATATGCGTTGCAAGCTACCAATGCTACTTCCCATGGCTTGGGCGATGCCAATGAACGATGTTTTTTCAACCATCAGAATTAATAAGATTGTCGACATAGCAATAAGTGCTACCAAGGCCATAAGGGTTAGGATGACCCATACGTTTGTGTTTAGGATAGCCAGCCAATCATAGATTTGTCGGTGAAACTGTCTTGAATCCGAAATACGCAATTCACCTGCGGCGGTTTGCATTGAGATTGCGGCCAGGTTGATGGGAGAATCCTTTGACTCCCAGAGTTCAATTTCTGTAAAACCGGCTTTGGGTTTGAGGTATTTCTGTACTAGGGTAAGCTCCGCGTATACCACTTGGTTGTCGATTTGCTCAATCCCAGTTTCAAATATTCCGGCGATGAGCGGCCGCGCTGCGCGCGGCCGCCCCCTACCCGACGAATCCTCCACAAAAAATACGAACGTGGCTCTATCGCCAGTATCCAACTGTAATCGCGCCGAAAGCGACTTAGATATAAATACCCAAGGCTCATTATCAATCACAGCCGAATCCAATTGCCTCAGCAAAAAATCATTCATACAATAATGAAAATCATCGTAGCTCATCCCCTTCGCCACAACCCCATCAATATCCACATCACCCTTTATAATTCCTGCCTTACTAGCAGATATCGCCGCCCTTTCAATGCCCATAACCTTAAGCTCCGAAGCATTTGCGTTTTTCACAAATTCAGGCACAAATTGCGCCCCCACAACCAACGGATCCGCCCCTTCCATATTCGCCGCATGGTCTATGATGTAATTTCCATGAACCTTCACTATCTTGTCCTTGATTCCATTTTGAAATCCTTTCACTGTGGCAATCGTAACAATCATGGTCGCCACGCTCAACGAAACTGCAGAAATTGCCAAACGCATCATATTTTTGGAGAATGAATTATCACCCTCCTTTATCAATCGAAACGCTATGAATCTGACCCAAGACACTATTGCTTTCAAAGGTAGGAAGCATCGATTGAAAATGACATTACAATTTTCATGGCTTTTATTATTTGTATTTACGGGGATTCACTTGGTTCAAGCCCAAAAATCAAAGCCCGTCACCGAACCCAATTCCCCAACAAACTCGGCACAAATCCTGTCTCCCGCCGCAAAGCCTCATAGCATTTACAATCCCAACGTCCAAACTTCACTCCCCATTTCCGTTGGCGCTGAGAATACTTCGGCCTATTTGTCGATGCTAAGCGGCAAAAAAGTGGGCATCGTCGCAAACCCAACCTCAAAAATCGGTAATACCCATCTTGTCGACACGCTTAAAAAACTAGGTGTCAAAATCGTGATGGTTTTTGCACCAGAACATGGATTTAGGGGCGATGCGGAAAATGGCGCCCACATCGAAAATGGCGTGGACCAAAAATCGGGGCTTACAGTGGTTTCACTTTATGGAAGTCATATAAAGCCGAGCCCAAACGATATGAAGCAGCTAGATGTGGTTCTGTTTGATATTCAGGATGTTGGCACTAGATTCTACACCTACTTAACTACGATGCACTATGTGATGCAGGCCTGCTCAGAGCAAAACAAACCCTTAATCATTCTAGATAGACCCAATCCCAATGGCTATTTCGTGGCCGGACCCATTTTAGAACCAAAATTCAAAAGCATGGTGGGCGTGCATCCAATACCCATCGTTCACGGAATGACCTTGGGCGAGCTCGCAAAAATGATCAATGGCGAAGGCTGGTTGAAAGATTCGGCTCATCCAAACATCAAACCTTGCAAACTCACTGTGATTTCCTGCGGCAATTACAATCACAACAGAGCCTATCGCTTACCCGTGCCGCCATCACCCAATCTTCCCTCAGAAAGCTCAATATACCTATATCCTACACTTTGTTTGCTCGAAGGCACCAATGTGAGTATGGGGCGAGGAACCGACAAACCTTTTGAGTGCTTTGGTGCGCCATGGTTATCGCAAGGAACCTATTCGTTTGTTCCAAGGGCGATTCCTGGAAAATCTTTGAACCCTCCTTACATTGGCGAAAATTGCAAAGGGGTATTGCTGAGCGACTTTGCTTCGGGATATTTGATATCCTATCGGAATTTGTACATCGACTGGATGATCATGCTGTACCAAGAATGTCCCAATAAGTCGCTGTTCTTCAATTCATTTTTCAATAAACTCGCAGGAAACGCTTGCCTACAGCAGCAAATCATATCGGGCAAGAGCTCCATGGAAATTCTGCAAAGTTGGCAACCCGGAATCGATACTTTTTTGATCAAACGCAAGCCCTATCTACTTTATCCTTACCAACCCGAATGGGGTATTTATTGATTGTTGTATCTTTGTAAAATGAAAACCATTTTAAGCATTTTCGTCGCTGTTTTAGCGATTTCTTGCACGCAAACCGCAAATCAAATTGGCAAACCTGTGAATACCAGCGACGCTGTGTCTGTGAATGTGGGTCTAGAGAATTTCAAGAAAGATGGCAAAGCCGAAGCCGTATTATTCGGAAAAGTGGATGAAGTATGTCAGTCCGAAGGTTGCTGGTTCACCTATCAAACCGAAACCAAAAATATCACTGTGGATTTTGGCGATGCATTTACGGTTCCCAAGAACATTGGGGCCAAGGATTTGTATGCGGTGGGACATTTTTACAACGATACCACTGAGGATAAAATAGCAGTGGTTAAATTCCACGCCGACGGGGTAAAATTTAAATAATGTAAATTACGATTCAACTTGGAATCGAAAACCCTATAAAATGAATCATCTTGTGGGGAATTGATTGATTGATTGATTGGCTATCAACGCGAAAGGGCACCCAATGGGTGCCCTTTCGCGTTGATGATATAGTTGCCCTAAATGGGAATCCTATTACTTGATTTCAAAAGTATTCATAAAGGCTGTCGTGAAATTACCCGCCCTAAAATCAGGATCGCGCATCAATTGCAAATGCAATGGAACCGTAGTTTTCACACCTTCAATAATGAATTCGCCCAGAGCACGCTCCATCTTCACAATCGCTTCATCGCGGGTTTGAGCCGATACAATCAACTTAGCGACCATGGAATCGTAGTATGGAGGAATGGTATAACCAGCGTAAATATGTGTATCCACACGAACTCCATGTCCGCCCGGACGGTTCAATTGGGTGATCTTACCTGGGCAAGGTCTAAAGTTGTTATGAATATCCTCGGCGTTAATCCGACATTCGATGGCATGTTTGGTAGGATAATGATCTTTTCCAGAAATGGGAACACCAGCAGCGATTAAAATCTGCTCTTTCACCAAATCATAGTTAATCACTTCCTCTGTTACCGGATGCTCCACCTGAATACGAGTATTCATTTCCATAAAATAGAAATTGCGGTGCTTATCAACCAAAAACTCTACCGTTCCAACGCCCTCGTAATTGATGATCTGAGCTGCTGCTTTTGCGGCCTCACCCATTTTCTCACGCAATTCTGGCGTCATGAATGGCGATGGTGTCTCTTCAAGCAACTTCTGGTGACGACGTTGAATGGAACAGTCGCGCTCACTCAAATGACAAACTTTTCCGTATTGATCTCCAGCGATTTGAATTTCGATGTGACGTGGGTCTTCGATGTATTTCTCCATGTACAAACCATCGTTTCCGAAGGCTGCACCGGCTTCTTGCTTCGCACTATGCCATGCTGGTTCTACTTCTTCGTCTTTCCAAACGATGCGCATACCACGACCACCACCACCAGCAGTTGCCTTCATGATAACGGGGTAACCGATTTCATTGGCGATTTTGATGGCTTCAGTAAAGCTAGACAATAAACCTTCCGAACCAGGAATGGTAGGCACGCCGGCCTTTTTCATAGTATCCTTTGCGTTGGACTTATCGCCCATTTGGTCGATTTGTTCCGGTGTGGCACCAATAAACTTGATACCATGATCACGACAAAGTGCAGAAAATTTGCTGTTTTCAGACAAAAATCCATATCCCGGGTGAATTGCATCGGCGTTAGTTATTTCAGCAGCCGCTAGGATGCGCGACATAGAAAGATAACTATCCTTACTCTGAGGTGGGCCAATACAAACGGCTTCATCAGCAAAACGAACGTGCAAACTTTCACGATCTGCTGTAGAATAAACGGCCACTGTTTTAATCCCCATTTCCTTACAGGTACGGAGTATGCGAAGAGCAATCTCACCGCGGTTAGCGATTAAGAGTTTTTTAAACATAATTATTTTGATTAGGCGGGTTCAACCAAGAATAAAGGCTGATCGTATTCCACAGGACTAGCGTTATCAACCAAAATCTTAACAATCTTACCACTTACTTCACTTTCGATTTCATTGAACAACTTCATTGCCTCAATGATACAAACTACTTTACCAGAGCTCACATCATCGCCAACATTTACAAATACAGGAGAATCAGGATTGGCAGTACGATAAAAAGTACCAACCATGGGCGATTTGATGGTAATCAAATTGTCAGCCTTGGGTTCAGCTACCGGCGCACTGGGTGCTGCTGCAACAGGTGCTGAAATGGCAACAGGCGCTGGCGCTGCTTGCATTGCGACAGGTGCTGGGGTATATTGAGCAGTGGTAAATTGAGCCGGGTTCTTTTTGATAAGTAGTTTAAAATCTTTTTGATTGATTTCTACTTCATCTACACCTGCAGTTGAAACAAATTTAATCAGTGCTTGAATCTCTTTTATGTCCATAGTTTTTTGATAAAATGATTCTGCAAATAAAACCAAAAATGAGCAAAAACGACCAAAAAAGGCATGTTTTTTACCAATAATCGCCTAAAATGACCTAAAAAATGGTCAAAAACGTCAAAAACTGGTCAATTCGTTTTAGAACCGATATGCCAATCCGCCTTGAATAATTGCTTTTGCAGCCCCAACCTCACCAAACAGCATCAATGATTTATAAATATCGCCTCTTAAGCCAAAAGTAAAATCACCGCCTACAGACGGAACACGGGCCAAAGTTAAACCTAAGTCATTTATATTTTTTCCAAAAAAAGGATTGTTACTATTAACCGAAATGTTATTTCCTCTGATTCCCATGCTTACTCCAATATAACATTGCAGTTTATCGTCTGGATTAAAGAAATAATTATAACGAATATTGCAACTCGTACTACTATATTTCACCCCAACCGATGTCTGTACAATACTACCCATATCGGTTAAAAAAAAAGAATCTTTCACATCCCCGTTGATCGAAAAAGTGTTGTGCGCGATATTCAATCCTCAGGAATGTCTGGGCTTTAAACGATATTCCACTTTAAAAAAGCTAATGGGCGATTTCGACACTTTCACGTTGATTAATTCTGCATTTGGATCTGTTGGAATGGTACTTTCAAGAGATTTGAGTACCGCGTAGATCAAATTACCTCGTCCATACCCATACGCCACAGTAAGAAAATTTTCGTTGACAGGAGCCACTTGCGCCTGATTCTCTGAAGGATTCCTAGATTGATCCGTAGGATTAGTTTGAGCATTCGCTGTGGAGCAGAAAAAACCCGCACAATACATCAGGGTAGTAGCTAATATTTTTTTCATGGCTTTACAACGGAATGTTACCGTGTTTCTTCTTAGGATTATTTTTCACCTTATTCTGTAGCATATCAAACGCCTGAATCAAACGCGCACGTGTTTCTTCTGGCAAGATAACTTCATCTACAAAACCGCGCGCTGCAGCCCTGTATGGATTGGCAAAAAGATCGCCGTATTCCTTTTCCTTCTCTTTCCAAGCGCTTTCACGATCGTCAGAAGAATCGATTTCTCGTTTAAAAATAATTTCTGCAGCGCCCTTGGCGCCCATTACCGCAATCTCCGCCGTGGGCCAAGCAAAATTCATATCCGCACCGATGTGTTTGCTGTTCATTACATCATAAGCGCCACCGTAGGCCTTGCGCGTAATGACAGTAATCCTTGGCACCGTTGCTTCACTAAAGGCATAAAGCAATTTCGCACCGTTGGTAATAATAGCATTCCATTCTTGGTCGGTCCCAGGCAAGAACCCCGGAACGTCTTCCAGTACCAACAAAGGAATATTAAACGCATCGCAGAAACGCACAAAACGAGCCGCTTTCTGTGAACTATGAACATCCAATACACCCGCCAAAAACGCAGGCTGATTGGCTACAATTCCTATACTTTTTCCTGCCAATCGGGCAAACCCGACAACAATATTTTCGGCATAAGAGGCATGTACTTCAAAAAATGAATCCGCATCCAAAATCCCCTGAATCACCTCTTTCATATCGTAAGGCTGATTGGGATTCTCAGGAATAATATCCATCAAACTCTCCCGTGTCTCATTCCCTCCGTGATATGGCAATGGCATGGGTTTTTCTTCACAATTTTGGGGTACATAAGAAAGCAATTTGCGCAAATTCTGTATGCAAACCACCTCATTGGGAGCCGTCATGTGCGCCACACCACTTTTTGAACCGTGTACCGAAGCACCACCTAAATCCTCACTACTCACATCTTCATTAGTCACCGTTTTTACCACGTTGGGCCCAGTAACAAACATGTAACTGCTATTTTCAACCATAAAGATAAAGTCGGTCAAGGCAGGAGAATAAACAGCCCCGCCGGCACAAGGTCCCATGATAGCCGATAGTTGAGGAATCACACCGCTGCTTTGAACGTTGCGATAAAAAATATCAGCATAACCGCCCAAAGAAACCACACCCTCTTGGATGCGAGCACCACCAGAATCATTCATTCCTATGATCGGAGCGCCATTGGCCAATGCCATTTCCATGATTTTGCAGATTTTCTCCGCATGGGTTTCACTCAACGATCCACCAAAAACAGTAAAGTCTTGCGAAAACACATAAGTAGTTCTGCCATTCACTTTCCCATAACCTGTCACTACACCATCACCCAAGAATTGCTGTTTCTCCATACCGAAATCGGTACTGCGATGGGTAACAAAAGCACCCACTTCGCAAAAACTGCCTTCATCCATGAGCAACGCAATACGCTCGCGGGCCGTTAACTTGCCCTTTTTGTGTTGAGCATCAATACGAGTTTGTCCACCACCCAAAGATGCTTCCTCGCGTTTTTGAATTAATATTTGTCTACGAGAATCCATAAATTTCATAATTAAACCACCCAATAAAAATTAGGTAGCACTGTCAAGATTAGTCTTTTGGCGAATCTTTCAACGATGCCAAATCAAATAACAATGAAAAACGCATTTGATTTTGCAAAGGATGTCGACTCGCAAAAGGCACCAAATATGCGGCATTCACTGTAAATGTTTGATACTTCAACCCAATACCCAATGTTCCGTACTGTCTGCCACCCTTCGTCTTTGATTCGTAAAATACGCCACCGCGAATGGTAAACTTATCGTCGTAGATATATTCTGCACCACCACTCAACATATATTCATTTAACTCTTCCTTCAACCCACCTGGAGCGTCATAGAAAGATTGAATCATTCCTTGAACTACGTTCACATCAGGATCACTGCCAGTATACTGACGAACATCCGAAACACCATTAAATATTACTGAATCTTCACCTTTGTAATTAACCAAATAATAAGGGCGCGTTGGAACCAATAATTTATTGATGTCCGCATACACATTGATGGTGTTATAATCGTCAATTTTATGGCTGTAACCCACACCCATCTTTAAATTGGTTGGAACAAAATCACGCTTCTCTTTTGAAGAATACGTCATTTTAGAACCGATGTTTTGAATATTCAATCCAAATTGGATTTTATCATAACCGCCATTGCTCGACTTCACTTCGGTTTTGTAAAGCAAATTGACATCTCCAGCACCACCAGTCGCAGCCTTGTAGTCGATACCATTATAAGCTCTGTTACCAGTAAGATTAGAGTATACAAAACGTAAATTCACTCCCATGGAGAACTTTTTGGTAAACTGGGTTGCATATCCGCCATCTAAAGCAAATTCATTGGGTGTAAACTGACCCGTTGGGTTACCATCAAAATCGGTGAATTGGATATTACCCAAAGAGAAGTATCGCATCGCGCCAGAAACTGCACTGTTGGCACCAACTTTACTGTAACCTGTCAAATAGCTAAAGCCAACATCGCTTACTAAATTTCTAAGCCAAGGAGCATAAGACATGGAAAATCCTGTTTTATTCTTAGCATTGATCAAATTGGCCATATTCCAACTACCACTGTTGGCATCTGGATCAAATAGAGCCACCCCAACATCACCCATGGCTGCAGAACGACTATCGGGTGTAATTGTGAGGAAAGGAACCATCGTAGTTACTGTATTCAACTGACCTGCCAACTCTTTGGAACTCAATGGTCTATTTTGGGATTGCAAAAAACCCCATGAAGAAATTGTAAAAAGCGCTATTGTTGCAGTTTTTTTCATAATGCTTATTGGCAAAAATATGTTATCGGTTTTGTGCATCCTAATGGTACGTTAAAGATATTTGGTTAAAACGAATATTATCTTGAATCATTCTATCTATAGTTTGATGAATTTCCCACCCACACTTTGTTTCAATCCGTCTTCCGTTGTTAATATAATTTGATAGAAATAAATTCCGCCCATTAGCTGACCACCACTGTGTGACCGTCCATCCCAAACCATTGCATCAACTTTGTTTTGGGCCGACTCGAGCCACGCTCCACCCTGCTGAACTTCCCTCCCAGCAGCATCATACACAAACCACTTTGAAGTAATATTCTCCCCCGGCAATGTATGTCGTACCGAAACAGTAAATGGCTGCGACCCCGAACCGTCACGACCGTCAAACGGCACCGGAAAAGCACTGGATTCTGTAATTTCAAATGTCCGCGGCGGTATCACCAAACACTCCACCGAACCTTTGCCTCCATTGTTGTAAATATCCCATGCCTTACAGGTTAGGAAGTGTTTACCAGGCTGCAAACCATTGAGAGGAATCCTCACTGTTCCTGTGGTATACGAATTGACATCATAAGAAAAATAATCGTTTAGTACATAAGAGTGTTGGTCTTCCGTCCCTTCATCGATTACCAGTAACAAATCACGACCGATTCCAGCCCCAGTTGCATTGATACCATCCTTATCAAAGATACGCGCTACAAAATCCACATCACGAGCAACCTTACCGCCGCTAATAAATGTGGTATCCTGCATAAAAGCTCGAACCACTGGGCCCTCTGTGCCTGGATTGATGCCCACTTCACTGCCCCCGATGATAAATTGCCAAGATCCGGCGGCATCCGTTTCGCCATTATGGGCATAAAATTTGGCTACACCAATCCCATAGTTGTATGATATGTCTTTGGGTACCGAAAAAACCAATTGGAAATCCCCATTCTTCACAGAAACTTGGCCATTGAACAAAACACCAGATTGTTCCAAAAATGGAACAGGCGAAGTACTTTTGTCGTTGTTCAAAGTAAATTTCTGCGATGGCTTATCGAATACTTTCACCCACATCGTACCATTGAATTTGTTAAACTTGCCTACCAATCTTTCATTAACGTGTCCTTTTAAGGTAATGACAGAAAATGCTTTCACTGTATCGCGAAAGGCACTCAGCGATTTGCCATTCACACTATCTACGGCAATGATATGCTTGGGAAAAGCTATGGGCATACTTGCATCACCCAAAAGGGCAAATTTGTTATCTTCTGTATTGTATGGTGGCGGTCGATTTTTCATTTTCTGAAACACTTCGCCCAGTGTAGGAATGGGTTCGTTGGGTTTCGGAAATCCGTATTTTGTCCAGAAGTCGCTGTTGATTTGTGTATTTCCACTCACATAAACCAAACGCGTAGTGCTCATTAGGGCAATTGCACCGCCTTTTGGATTTAGCAACGATAACACGCCTGCGCTTTTGCTCTTTGGATCATCGTATTGACTAAATTCACAGGTAGCGGTAAACATGATGGGCATTCGATTGGCATTTTCCCAACTGTTGATCATTGGAATATCCAAAAACGATTCTTGTGCCCAGCCCTTAATACCGCCATGACCTTGATAGTTAACAAACAAAACGCCGTCCTTCATACTTCGATTAATTGCCGCACTCATATCCGGGTAACTTTCATTGTTGCCCGTTGTAGACTGTTTGAAGGCATCTGAATAAAGCTTATTGACGTTCAGATAGGGGTAAAACTGATTTATGTATTGGGCATTCTTCTCACTTTCCAGAACGAATTCAGTTTCCCAACCCTCATCGGCATCGTCGCAAGCAAAGGCAATATTCGATCTCCATGGACCCAAGGCCAAGGGGCTACTATAACGCTTGAGTTTTTCCACCACACCCATAGCATCCTCATTTGTATAACAGGGTATTCTTCCAACCGGAATAGTGAGTTTTGATTTGATAATTTCTGGATCACCTTCAGCAGAATCAAGGTACCCTAAGAAATCGTCTAAGGAAAAATTGGCGTTGTTGTTATATGATTGATAAACGGGAACGAAGTTGGTATTATCCACTAAACGATTTTGCATGTCGTAGGATGCAGCACCAAAGAGCGTCACAAATCGCAGTTTCACACCCAGACTTTCCGAATATTTTTACTGCCAACGCAAATAATTCCTGATGGCGACCAAATCCTGCATTCCGCCAGAAAATTCATTGTAAATTTCTTGTGGAGTGATCACAACCGTTTTAAAATTGGTTGGGGCCGCCTCTCTAAATGCTTTTAATGCATTGGCCGCCTTGGTGAAATTGGGATGTGTTATGATGACAAACTCGTACGCCCCTTGAAAAGCAATATTCTGATTTGATAGTACTTTGATCAATTTAGGCTTCAAAAAATCGTTTGCATTGGGATCGAAACATATAAATGTATGATGATCGGTTTTACTTTTCAGCAACATCGACAATTTACTACCCGAAACCGGCTGCAGAGTCATTGAGGCAGGTAGAACCGGGACCGACACATTCCAGACTTTACAATTTAGGCTGCTTGATGCGAATTCATAGGCCAGATTGCTTGGGTCAGACGCCATTTGAGCATGCCTTATAAATGAAGTAGATGTGGGCGTGATCGTAATTTTGGATGAGGGTTGTTTATCTGGCGAAGACGACGTGATTTCGAAAAAGTCTAAAAATCCATACGATTTGGTATTGGGACGATTGAGTTTAAACTGAAGATTTACGGCACCACCCACCACGGGGACTCTAAATACTCTTTCTAGGTATGTATAATTTTCATAACTGCCATAAATCGCTCTCAAATTGTAACGGAAGTACTTTCCATTGGCATTTACAACCAAAGAACCCGTATCGTCGATCATTGTAGCGGCAAAAGCAATTTTCACCCACACCGAATCTACATAAGAAGGGACATTGGTAATAAAACTCCGATTTGTTGTCTCATTACCAAACTTTTCACCAAACCATGTCCGACCCATTCCAGCGGGATTTACTAGGTCTGTATCGTGTTTTAAATAGATTTCATTCCCTGAGTATGTGGTTGTGATGGCACCTACAAAGCCGGGTTGATCTTGAATTCGCTTGCCTTTTTTAGCATCACTACCTAGTATTAATGTAGTGTTGACAGCATAAAAATTGTTAAAACTCCTGTACTCATCGGCAGAAAAAATCCAATCCCGGGTTGATTGTCCGTAAAACAAAATGTAATCCCCGTCGTCCCATTTTCCATCCGACTCACCTTCGATAAAAATAGGTATTTCAGGACTTTGAGGGGCTGGCGACGAATAATTCATCTGACTCAATTCAGCCCCTTGAATACCAAACAATTGAAAATTACGGGGATCTGAATTTTGCACATCCAAACCCATCTTGGCGAGCTCGGATTTTGAGATTTTGTGTATTCCAGAATTATCTATTTGCAACTGCGCCCATTTCCCCGAAGCCAAGAAAGACTGAGCTTTCAAGCCAACAATTGGCAAAAAAACAAGGAGGGCTATTAATTTAAAATGAAGCTTCACAGTGATGTAACGTAAAAAATCAAATTTACATCAATTAATTTCGATTTTAATACAAAATTTCAACACCTCGTTGCGATCAACCAAGCAAAGTTTTTGAGTTTTTGCAATATATTTGGCATTGAATCGTTTTTATTTGTAGTTTTGTTAATCATACCATATGAAAAGAGTAATACGTAAAATTAGCTTTGGTTTGTTTGGAGGGCTTGCTCTTCAGCTCCAAGCTCAGGATCCCGAACTCACTCAGTTCTATGCCGCTCCAGTATACACAAACCCAGCATTGGCAGGGTCTGCCGTGTGCGCTTATGGTGCAGCGGGAAGGGTTTCATTGAACTACAGAAATCAATGGCCAAACCTACCAGGAACATTCCGTTCTTTCTGCGCATCATGGGATCAACACATCCCTAGTGTAGGTGGTGGATTGGGAGCCATGGTTTTCCATGACATCGCAGGTTCAGGCTTATTAACGTCTACCACAGTGAGTGGTGTATATTCTTACCTCTTGCCATTGGACAGGGGTAGAATGTATATGCGTTTTGGACTTCAGGGGTCAGTAACCAATAAATCAATCAACTTTGGTCGTTTGAAATTTGCGGATCAAATCAACCCTACTCAAGGTTTTGTATTGCCAACGGGTGAGCAAACGCCTTCAAGCAGTGTGACCTATCCCAATTTTAATGCAGGATGGGTTATGTATACCTCTAAATTTTATATGGGTTTTGCTGCGCACAACGTAAATCAGCCCAATTGGAGTTTTTACAAAAACCCTGATGAAATTTTACCGGTGCGTTTAACTGTTCATGCTGGTGGTGTAATCCCAATGACAAGAAGTCGTTTTGAAGAGAACAATTTCTCTCCTAACGTTTTGTTCATGAAGCAAAGGAATTTTACTCAATTGAATTTGGGTTTCTACGCAAACAAAGGTCCTTTGGTTACCGGTTTGTGGTTCCGCCAGACTTTTGGTGCATACAAAAACTCAGATGCTATCATTATGTTGGTTGGATTCAGAAAGAATCGTTTCAAATTTGGATATAGCTACGACTTCACTGTGAGTGATGGTAGAAGCGCTATCCCTTCAAGTCATGAAATCAGTGCTACAATCGACTGGTGTGTTCCTCCAGGAAGAACGCCTTTCAAACCTTTACACTGTCCAGAATTTTAACAAAAAAGACGTTTTCCACATTTTGATATCGAAAAAGCCCAATGTATCAGTGGCTTTTCTGACGAGAATGTTGAAAAAAAATATATATTTGCAAATAATACACAATATCTGTCGTTATTAATAACTAAGAATGCAAACCGTGTTAACAAAAAATCGCACTTGGATTTGGGCAATCGCAGCCATTGTGGCTACTAGCGCCTGTACTACTAAGAATGTCAGCAAGACCACCGGCCAAGGATATAACAATCCGAAATGGGGTGGATTTGCCAATCCTAAGTACAAAGGACAAGAAACTGGTCCTGGTTTAGTATTGGTTGAAGGTGGATCTTTCACCATGGGATCTACTGAAAAGGATCTTCAATTCGACAATAACAATGCTGAAAGAACAGTTACTGTAAACTCATTCTACATGGATGAAGCAGAAGTAAGCAACTTACAGTACCGTGAATACGTGTATTGGTTGATGCGTACTTATGTCAGCTACCCTGAAGTTTATCAACGTGCACTCCCCGATTCTTTGTGCTGGAGAAGCAAATTGGCTTATAACGAGCCTTTCGTTGAATACTACTTCCGCCACCCTTCTTACAAAGACTATCCTGTTGTTGGTGTAAATTGGTCACAAGCTTCAGAATTTGCCCAATGGAGAACTGAGCGTGTGAACGAAATGATTTTGGATCGTGAAGGCGTTGTTAAGTTTGATATCGTAACTGATAACAACGACGATAACACTTTCCACACTCGCACTTATTTAGCCGGTCAGTATGATTTCATTAAAAAAGGCAAAAAGCCTTTGAGTGACTTCAGCAAGAAGAAGAAGAAAGATCAAAAGCGCTTTAAGGTGTTGATGGAAGATGGAATTATGTTGCCAGAATATCGTTTACCAACTGAAGCTGAGTGGGAATATGCTGCTCAAGCCAACATTGGTGAAGTTACATTCAACAACATCGATCAAAAGAAAATCTATGGTTGGACAGATTATACAATCCGTATCAAGGAAGAGCAGGAGAAAGATCGTGGTAAGATTCGTTTGAATGCCATGGTTGGTAAAGGTGATTTCGGTGGTGTTGCCGGTGGTCCATTAAATGATGGTGGTTTCGTACCTACTCCCGTATTTTCATATTGGCCAAACGCTTATGGTTTGTACAACATGGAAGGCAACGTAGCTGAATGGACAATGGATGTTTACCGTCCGTTATCTCAAGAAGACTTCGATGCGTTCATGCCTTTCCGTGGTAACGTTTACAAGACTTTAGTATTGGATCAGTATGGCGTAATCGAACAAAAAGATTCATTGGGTCGTTTGGTATATCGTGATGTAACTGAGCGTGAAAACGTAAACCGCAGAAACTATAAGAAATCCGACAATATCGGTTTCAAGGATGAAGAGAATTACAACAATGGTGATATGACTTACGAGTACGGTGTTACCTCTTTGGTTAACAACAAAGCCCGTGTTTACAAAGGCGCATCATGGAACGATCGTATCTATTGGGCATCTCCAGGAACCCGTCGTTTCTTAGACGAAAAGCAAAGTCAGTCTAATATTGGATTCCGTTGTGCAATGATTCGCATTGGTTCTCCAGTAGGTAATGGCAAAAAGAAATACAACAACTTGCCTAGCTCTGGTATCGACAAAAAGACCAAGCGTCGCAAATAATTGATTTTAATAAATAACACAAAAAGGGCCGCTCAATGAGTGGCCCTTTTTGTTTCGTGTATATGGTCTTCTATGTACATTGAATCAAAACAAATTTTGGATAATTCTGCATTACATTAAATAGGAAAGGGTTGATCTAAGGAGCACCCGGGGAATCTATATCGAAACACCTAAAAAAAGAAAAGCCCCGTTTCCGGGGCTTTTGTGTGCTCTTAGAGCGAGAAACGAGACTCGAACTCGCGACCCCAACCTTGGCAAGGTTGTGCTCTACCAACTGAGCTATTCTCGCATGAAGGCTGATCCTTCAATCGTGGTGCAAAAATACGTCAATATTTCTTTTCCATCAAGTAGAATCGAAAAAAAAGAAAAAAAGGCAGTCCTGTAAGCCGGGTTCTGTACTCAGGTTTCCCTGAGCTTCTATCATTGATCTGGGATGTTACTCACGCAACACCTCTATCGGTCTACCCTCCTGGCCTGCCGAAGCAATTGAGCGGGCCGCCCAAGACCAGGTTTATTTGACCTTTCAACCCGTAAGGTTTGTCCCAATCCTGAATCACTCCAGAACGAGTGGGCTCTTACCCCACTTTTTCACCCTTACCTCTCGAAAGAGGCGGTTTTGCTTTCTGTGACACTTTCTGTCATCCTAGGCCGAAGCCCAAAATGCCTTCTTATTAGGAAGTACGGCGCCCTTTGTTGCCCGGACTTTCCTATTCGCTTTTACGAATCGATAGAACGGACTGCCAAGTTTCAAAGGTAACACCGAATTTGGTGGAAAACACAAGGCTACATCAATAACGCGATTTCTTATCTTTGTAATCTAGCAGTATGGAAACACAATTTGAGGTAGTCATAGGACTTGAAATTCACATTCAATTACAAACCAAGAGTAAAGCCTTCTCTTCGGATAGTATCGAATATGGCGCCTTGCCAAACACACAGGTGAGCCCCATTAGTCTCGGTCATCCCGGAACACTGCCAATGCATAACCGCGCCGCCATCGACAATGCTATCAAAATGGGATTGGCACTGAATTGTGATATCCGCGAAGTGAATCGTTATTCCCGTAAAAACTATTTCTACGCCGATTTGCCGAAAGGATATCAAATTACACAGTTCGATACCCCATTGTGCGATAACGGTGTCGTACAGATCAAATTAGGCGATGGTACGATCAAAGAAATCCGTCTTACCCGCATCCATATGGAGGAAGACACGGGAAAAAGCATGCACGACCAAGATTTGTATGACACTTTAGTAGATTATAACCGTGCTGGAACAGCCCTCATTGAAGTGGTTACCGAGCCCGACGTTAAATCTGGCGAAGAAGCCTACGCGTTTGTTACTGAAATTCGTCGTTTGGTTAGATACCTCGACATCTGCGATGGAAACATGGAAGAAGGCAGCCTTCGTTGCGATGCAAACATTTCTATCATGCCCAAGGGCAGCAATGTGTTTGGTACCAAGGTGGAAGTGAAGAACATGAACTCCATTTCCAATGTCAAGCGCGCCATCGACTTCGAAATTGCACGTCAGACAGAAGTCCTCAATAGCGGAGGCATAATCCAAGGTGAAACCCGCGGATTTAACGGTCTCAACGGCAGTACGTTTAGCTTGCGTAAAAAGGAAGCCATCAACGATTACCGATATTTCCCGGAGCCCGATTTACCGCCAACCATTGTCACCAAAGAATATATCGCTCAAGTAAAATCAGGGATGCCCGAATTGCCAGCTACCCTTTACAATCGCTTTACGCGTGAGTATGGTCTGAGCGATTACGACGCTTCGGTTTTGGTAGATGATAAGCACAGTGCGCTCTATTTTGAGAAGGTTGTTGGCATATCGCCAAAGTATAAGCAGGTAAGTAACTGGATTTCCGGCCCAATTCGCGGCTATTTGAATGAGAATGCTTTGAGCATGGATGAGTTCCATCTTTCGCCTGGTCAGATTGCTGAGATCATCGAACTGATCGAGTCCAACAAAATCAGTCATACCGCTGCAACGCAACAGCTCTTCCCTGCCCTTACAAAACAAGCGGATTTGTCTCCTACCGCTTTGGTTGAATCAATGGGCTTGGCCAATATCACCGACACTTCTTTTATCGATGAGATTGTTCAGACGGTCTTATCCGAATTCCAAGAAAAAGTGACTGAATACAAAGCAGGAAAAGTGGGCTTGATGGGCTTATTTGTGGGTGAAGTGATGAAGCGATCACAGGGCAAAGCCGATCCGAAAACAGCAAATGCATTGGTAAAACAAGCGTTGGACAGTATTTAAGTTCACAATCATGGGGGCGCCTCAAACATATCTTATTGGCCTTATTTGGCTTTTTTGCGCACCCATTCACGGCCAAAACCGTAATGCCGGAAATACAATGGCGCAACCGATTGATTCCACAAAAGAAGCCAGTTACATCCTACCTAGCAATCTGAAGACACTGAAATTCTTAGATACTTCGTCGAATTTGATCCAGTCCTTTCAGGTCAGTAACATTGCCAATATTTTAGCGACCTATGAAGCGCGGACCTCGAGTGGCCAGACCATCATGCATATTGGTGATGAGCAGGTTGCTAGCTTAGCCACGGGGTTTCATAAGGGCTTGATGGGAAATGCAGCCACACCGGGTCTATTTTTTCCCAGTACTTTGGCTAATTATTCGATTCCCACAGATATAAATACCAGTCATACTGGATTATGGACTTACGCCACCCCTAGCGAAACCAATCGTTTGTTACCTGCTGGCATCACGGGGTATGTCGCACAGACTTCCGAAGCCGGCAGCACTATCACATTACAAATTCCGCCACATTATCAGCGCGTTTCGGATCGATTCATATTGTATTGCGAGCGAAGCGAGATGAGTTTCGACATTATCGTTCAAACATGTTCGGGCAGAAAATCAGACGGCAGCCCTATCAACCCAATAAAAAAAGAATTCCCCACTGGCTCCGCTTTTAGGAACGGAATGGAAAGCATTGAATTGACTCTATCATTGGGAACAAAGGAGATTCTAATCACTTGCAAAAAAAGCCGACCCACCCAACAGAGCTTTACTCTTTGGGGCGCATCGTTAACTAACAGCGCGACACTCCAATTTTACAGCATCGGGATGAGAGGTTCAGGCTATTCAGATTTACTTCGATTGGAGCAGTTCTTTGAACAATTACCCGTGATCAACCCCGATATCATATTACTTGATTTCGGTTTGTATGAGAATTACAGAGCCCAAGAAAGTGAGTCGATTTATCTACGACCCCTAAAAGACTGCTTTGCGAGGCTAAAGGCCTCGGTTCCCTCGGCCAAAATTGTGGTGTGTATTCCCCAAGATTGTATTCGTGGCGGACGTACATTGCAGACGTTTGAGAAATTCGAACAGGCCGTGATCAATCTCTGTAAAACAGAAAAATGTGCTTATTATGATTGGTTCCGCGTTGCCGGCGGAAAATATTCAGCGCAATATTGGGCTGATTACCAATTATTTAAACCCGATGGCCTGCATTTGGAAGAACCTGGAGAAAGCCTAAAAACACAATGCTATGTTTCGGCATTTCAGCAAACCCAGCAGCGTTATGCAAACGGCTACCGTCAGTTCAGCCTACCCGCAGACAGCAGCAAACGTTTGGCATTTAGAACCAGAGACACCCTAAGCAAACACGTATTGGTCTCAGAAGTTTGGCGATACCATGTGGTTAGAAGAGGTGAAACCGCCTATAGAATTGCTTTGCGATACGGAATCACTGTGGTGCAGTTGAAAGAATGGAATCATCTCCGAAATTATAATATTGCGGCTGGCACTAGGCTTAAAGTGGGAAAAATATCCATCGCTACCAAGTCGGACCCCATTCAATCTATTGAAACAAAAGACAGTACCGACGCAGAGTCCAACGCCGATGTTTCAACCATTGGATTGTCCGGCAAACCACAAATAAAAAGTACACCAAAAACGGATAATATCAGTAATCCAAAATCCAATTTGGCCAATCAAAACAAGGAAATTAGTGATACTGCTTCAAACAACTCAGTATCGCCTAAGCCCAATACTAGCCCCGTCCATACCAACATTCCCTCTAAAGTTAAATATCACAAAGTTCAGCCGGGGCAAACGCTTTATTCCATTTCAAAAGCCTACGGCATGGACGTAGAAACGCTAAAACGACTAAATGGTTTGAGGAGCAATAACATAGCCGTTGGTAGACTGCTTAGGGTTCGATAAAAGATGATTAAACCTATGTTCATTGGGTTTCGTCTAATGGTGATTATACCTAATTAATTAATACCGATATTTGTAGAACATGCGCTTTCCTATTCCAGCCAATACGATTTCAAGGTTTTTATTGATCTGTCTATCCGTTTTATTCTCAGTTACTTCAAATGCTCAAGGCGATAACAATCCACCTGCGGGCAGAGGCGATCAAGGCGGTGGAGGGCGAAGCGGGGGCCGCGGAGGATTTAGAGTACTTGGAACGGGAAAAGTGGTTGGATCGAGCGGAAATCCAATATCCGCAGCCACCGTCACCGTCACCATTTTATATCCGAAAAGCATCGAACAGATTGAAAAATCCAATGCCACCAATTTTTCCTGGGCTGATACGATCAACTTTAAACGAAAAAAGTCAACCCTTACCAACGAACAAGGACAGTATCAAATAAATGTCAACCTAAGAGCCTTTGCACCGGAAGGCAGCGATTTCTCTTGGATGATGTCGGAGCTTCAGAACCCCGATTCCAAAGCGTTCTATTTCTTATTGGTGGCCCAACAAAATGATGGCAAAATCACAAGTCAGTGGCTTAATCTGCTGAGTTTGGTCAATCTGAAGCAAATGCCCCCACCCGAAGGCGGTTTTGAATTCAATATTCCCGACATGATTTTGTTGAACAAAGAGGAATCGATGAGTGCGGTGGAAATCAAAACCCAAGCGGTGTTGGTGAAAGGCGACACTACTGAAATCAACGCAAACAACTTCAAAGTTAACCCAGATGCTACGGCAGAGGACCTTGTTGGTAAAATGCCTGGTGTGAGTTCATCAAACGGACAAATTCAGGCCCAAGGTGAGACGGTAAAAAAGGTATTGGTGGATGGCAAGCCCTTCTTCGGCGAGGACCCCAATGCAGCCTTAAAAAACCTTCCCGCAGAAGTGGTTGGGAAAATCCAAATTTACGATGCAAAATCTGAACAGAGTTTATTCTCGGGTATTGACGATGGGAATACCACGAAAACGATGAATATCATCACCAAAAGTCAGTTTCGAAATGGCCTTTTTGGTCGAGGTTTCGCGGGCATTGGCCAATCCATCGAAGGAACGGGAGATCAGACAAAATACAAAGGCGGGATTACAATCAATTCATTCCACGGCAATCGTAGACTCACGTTTCTAAGCCAAATCAACAATATCAACGAGCAGAATTTCTCCTTTGAAGATTTGATGGGAAGTATGGGCAGTGGCGGTATGGGTGGAATGGGAAGTCGCGGCGGTATGGGAAGTCGCGGCGGCATGGGAGGCGGAGGCAATTTCTTTACAGGTAACCAAAGTGGAATTACAACAACGCGTGCGATTGGCTTGAATTACAGTAATCAATGGGGTAAGAATGTAGAACTAAGCGGTAGTTATTTCCTAACCTCCACCGCAAATATCAATAGCACTGAAACAAATCGTAATTACATCGTGGGCGACCTCGCAAATGGCACAATCAATTATTTGGAGACCAACCCAAGTAATACTGATAATTTAAGTCATCGTGCAAATTTCCGCTTGAATTGGAAATTGGATTCTACCAACTCTTTGTTGATCGAGCCGAAGATTTCGTTGCAGCAAAATACCAGTGAAAATCCCCTATCGGCGAACACAATCAATGGTTTGGGCGAAACGATTTCCAAATTATCGAATTTTACCAATACGCAGACGGATGGATATAGGGCATCGAGCAGTATTTTGTATCGACATTCATTCAAAAAGAAAGGTCGCACCTTTTCTACTGAGATCAATCCAGGCATAAACGGACAAGCAGGAAATACGATTCTAGCCAACTCAAATTTTTTCATTTCCGATACCTCTTTGCGAGATCAAAAAACAGATATTTTGAAAAATACCACTACTTTCAGTGGAAACGTAACCCTCACCGAATCGTTGGATTCCAATAATTTTATAGCGGCTACGGTTTCTACCAACATCAACCAGAATAACAATGATCGATTGGCGTATTTAATGGATGCGGCAACATTAGGATATACGAGGTTAGATACTTTCTTTTCAAGTAAATTCATCAATGGGTATTCACAGCACAAAGCGGGGGTAAGCTATCGTTATCAAACTTACAAATGGAACATTACCACTAGTTTAGACGGACAGTTGGCGTTGTTAGACGGACGGCAGTCGATGCCAAAAAACAGCGATTTGTCACGGCAGTTCACTTCCCTTTTGCCCAGTTTTCAGGCTCGATACAATTTGGGAATGAAACGCAATTTGCGGATGAATTACAACACATCAAACAATGCCCCTTCCATTGACCAGTTACAACCGGTAGTAAACAACAACAATACCATGCAGTTGAGTTCTGGCAATCCCATGTTGGTTCAGGACTATCAGCATAGCTTATTTCTGCGATATTTCTCTGTGACACCCGAATCAGGAAAAAATGTATTTTGGATGATCAACAGTCAATACAGCAACAATTACATCAGCAATAAAACCATTCTTGGCGGCAGAGAAGCAAAATGGATTTTGATGGATTCCAATGTTTTTAGTGGACCTCAATCCGGCAGCGAAAGTTATTCAGGATCAGATAGCGTACTTCTCTCTCCTGTTGGTCAAATCACGATTCCAGTGAACGTAAATGG
>Ga0102879_1000103_pt1 | contig 36083 bp, 35 predicted proteins | sample Colrivmet1548B02_FD_78187 | JGI IMG/M metagenome (GOLD analysis project Ga0102879, IMG submission 78187) | Estuarine microbial communities from the Columbia River estuary - metaG 1548B-02 | ecosystem: Environmental > Aquatic > Marine > Intertidal zone > Estuary | place: USA: Columbia River... | reverse complement strand
CTTCTTGTGGACGACTTTGTGTATGATGGGGGAGGGAAGACGAAGGGCAAACTTGGACTTCGGGTCGCACTTGGTACCGTCAGATACACCTCAGGTAAAATCGCCCACGGTAACGGAAAAGGCGTAAACATTCGCACACCAACTGCTACTATTGCAGTTCGTGGCACAGACTTCGTTATGTCGGTTGATGAAGCAGGTCGTTCTACGGTCGTGCTGGTTCCCGAATGCTATAACGAATTAGATATTACAAAGCAAACTGCCGAATGTCCTAATGGTATGATTGATGTTATTACAGCATCGGGCGTAGTTACATTAGATAAACCATTCCAAGCAACGGTTGTTGAGAACAACTTTGCACCTCCTGCTCCACCAGTGGTGATCAATCCGTTGATTAAGTCACTGGACAACAACGTTCAAATCGTTCCACTAGAAACAGATGATGGTCAAAGCATACTTCAACTTGCTAGAGACAGTTTGAAGAGATTTACGAATCCTTCTAAAGCAGCATCGGATGACAATAAAGATCCAGATGGCGGCACAACTGATAACGTCGAACAAGTCGCTGCGGCGATGCGTCGACCAGCAACACCACAAGAACTACTAGCAGTTTTTGCTGAATATAATGAAGGTAACATTCCAGCAGAAACAGTCTATACTAATGTTTCCCCGATATTCAAGAAGAACGTTCAGGTAGGTTGGGTTTATACTCGCTTGTCTGAGGATAGACAACAGGCAGTTACTATCTGGTTGGAGAAGGGTAACGAAGCACAAGTTGTATCTGTTCAAAATGGTTTGATAGATGTTTACAACTTTGTGGACGATAAGTGGACAACATCTGGAACTGGTAGACCTCAAGGTAATATTACAGTGATGCAGGAAACAGGTGTGAGATGAAAAAACTAATTGCTCTCTTTCTACTATTCTTTGCGACGCCAGCATTTGCACAAGTAACGAACTATGGTTTCGAGAATGGTAACTATACTGGTTGGACAGTAAGTAATGGTTCGACTGCCGCAAGAACTTCGTGGAGTCCAAACGGAAGTGGTGCTCAGGTAACAACTGGTATGACTAACTATTGTCCAGGTGGTGGTAAGTGCTGGACAGTTACTCCATATGGTTCTTACATGGTATCTCTACAAGCAGGTGGTGGTTCTCCTGGATTTGATAGTGCCATGACAACTCTTGGTTTACAAGGTTCTACGATTACATCAATTAGAAATACAATTTACTCTAATGGTAACATGTATCCTACCAATGCGACTTCTATCAGTAGAACAATGTTCCTTCAAGCAGGCACAACTTACACCTATGCTTGGCAGTATGTTTCGACTGATTATACCCCATATAATGATGGATCGATGATTACTATTACTGGTGGTCCAGGAACTGCGACAATTAATGGACAAACTCAAAACTTTGCGCTTCTGGGATTCACCAATCCTGGAACTGGTAACTATTCGACCAACTCATACGGTGCCACTGGTTGGCAAGTCGCAGTCTTCACAGTTCCTGCTGATGGTAATTATCTGTTAGGGTTTGCCTCATTCAATCTAGGTGACACCTCACTGTCACCAATTCTGTTTATCGATCAGATGCAAGGTACAACCTCACTCAACGGAACAACCTTTACCCCTGTTGCTCCGAATGCTGGATCTTCGGCACCACCTGCCCCTCCTCCTGCACCACCAGAACCAACATTTCCGTTGGCAACAATCAGCGCCAATCAATCATTGAAGATTAATCAAACAAATGCGATTACACAAAACTCCATCTATATCAACGTAACTGGTTCCAGTAATTCTGTTTATATTGAACAGTTCTCTAAGCAGAACCAAATCCGTGGCGTGAATGGTGCACAAGCAATGACCATCAACGGTAGTGGTAACAGTGTTACTATCAACCAAGGTACGACAACAACTCCAATCGGTAAGAACTTAGCAGAAGTTTCTGTTACTGGTAATAACAATATTGTATTACTGACACAACTACAAGGCAGCAAATACGCCGAGATTATCACCAATGGACTAGGTAATCAAATCTCAGCACAACAAAAAGATGCTGGAGGAAAATCGTTGTTTATCAATGCTTTAGGAAACTCTAATAATATCAGTACCTTACAACAGGGAACTGCTAACCATTTTCTGGATATCAGCGCACCATTCGGTGGAGTTACTGCATCTGTTACTCAATTAGGTGCTTTTGCAAAGCAATTTCAACTTTTACTAAATAGTCCTGGAATCGGTGTAACTGTCACACAAAATAACTTGACTGCCGCCGACTCTGCGAAAATGGAAATAACATGCACGACTGGACCATGTAATGGATACTCTTATACAAAAAACTAAAAAAGTTCTACTCTCGCCATGGTTGGCATTGATTACTTTTGCGGTATTGTTAGTAGTAAAATTATCAAACCCATATATGGTCGAATCCGCGAGATTGAAGTTTTATGATTATTTGATGCTCGGTTCGCCGACGCAATCTGAACAAATTGTAACAGTCAATATTGGGGAGAAAGCAATTGAGAAATATGGTCAGTGGCCGTTTCCACGTGAGGTCCATGCTCAAATTATTAGCGACATTTATGGCAGAGGGGCTGCTCTTGTTGGCAGCACTATACTTATGCCTGAGCCTGATCGTATGGGGACTGACGGTGTTCTTGTCGATACCCTTAAATCACATCCAGTCGTTCTGAGTCAGACGGTAAGTGACTCTTGTTCGCGGGCAAGTGCGACAATTCGGAGAACAGGCGTTGCCGTAATCGGCGATGGAGAAGCAACTGAATTTCTTCCTCGATACCCGTGCGTTCTAAGTAACGTCTCAGTTCTTCAAGAAGCCGCAGTCGGTGTTGGGATAACGTCAACCCTACCCGAGACTGATGGGGTTGTAAGGCGAGTTCCTCTTCTATCTGAAACATCAGGCGAATACTATCCCGCATTTGCTCTAGAGATGCTGCGTGTAGCTGCAGGAGACTCTTCGTATCAAGCCAAGATAAATCAGACTGGGGTTGAAGCATTACGAATTCCTTCTTTCGAAACAATTAAAACAGATGAATATGGTAGAGTATTTGTCAACCCCAATTATGTATTTCCGACTGTTGAAGTAGGTTCTGATATTCCTCGTCTTGATGGGAAAATTGTAATTCTTGGCGTAACTGCTGCTGGAATTGCGAATCCTGTAGCGACTCCATCAGGTGCGCAACATCCCCATGTCCTTCAGGCCAGTCTACTAGAAACTCTGATAAACGGGGATTCTGTTTCGATTCCGAATTGGTCAGCAATTGTGGATCTTGCGGCGTTTCTGGGTCTTGCTCTGGCATTGATTATTCTCTCTAGATTTAGATTTTCGATTATATTTATCGCAGTTCTACTAGGCGGATATTTCTATCTACCATTATATTTGTTCGCACAACAAGGTATTTTACTTGATGTAACATTTAATATCTTTGCAATCGCAATCATTTACATGCATATCTACACCGTAAAGTTTATTAGCGAATTCCTACAGAAACAACAGATTAAGAAACAGTTTGGTAGCTATTTGAGTCCAGATTTGGTTGCTAGATTGCAAAGACAACCAGAACTATTAAAACTTGGGGGAGAATCCCGTGAACTTTCAATTATGTTTACGGACGTTCGAGGGTTCACTACTATCTCAGAACATTATGGTGAAGATGTCCAAGGGTTAACTTCAATCATGAATCGTTACATGACGGTCATGACAAAAGCAATTCTTGAAAATAACGGCACACTTGATAAGTATATCGGCGATGCACAGATGGCATTCTGGAATGCGCCTCTTGATAATAATAAACATGCGTTGGATGCAGTTCAAACGGCCTTCCAGATGCTAAAAGATTTGGAGACTTTCAATGAAGAAGTTCAAAGAGAAGGCATTCCCGCTTTTGGGATGGGTCTTGGTATTAACACTGCCACTGTGGTTGTTGGTAATATGGGTAGCACTCAGCGTTTTGACTATACTTGCTTGGGGGATGGCGTTAATTTGGCTGCTCGTCTGGAAGGTCAAACCAAGTCTTATGGCGTCAAACTTATCGTCGGACCACAAACTGCCGAACTGGTTGGGGATGTATACCAAGTAGTTGAACTTGATTTGATTGCAGTTAAAGGTAAGACACTGCCAGCTAAGATTTTTACAGTTTTGGAAACCTTTGATCATCCAGGCGAGAAACAACATGAGAAGTTTCTTACATTTTATCGTGAAGGTAACTGGGAAATAGCCAAAAAATTTGCCAGCGACTTGAAGAAGTGCTGGCAAGGTGAACTATCAGATTATTATGATTTGATGATTAGTCGTATCGAAGAGTTTGAGACTCATTCTCCCAAAGATTGGGACGGAATTTATCGGGCGACTTCGAAGTAACTTGTAGTTCGTATAGTTCCTTCTCCATTTGAAGGAAATGTTCTTCTAGTTCTTCGTCGTTCGACATTAGAAACTTCTTCCAACTGTATGCTGGCAAAATTGCCGAAATAGGTCTTCAAAATTGCCAGTCTTATAGACCCAAGCATCATAAAGACTCTGTGCGACAGGAATGTCGCCACTTGACTTGCTAACGTAGTAACCTCGATCAGTGAGTTCTTCGATCAGATCTCGGTCATCAAAGTCGTCCATATAAACTTCGACTTCTGTAGTAATGCTAACCATTATGCAACCTTCCTTTTATATGCCACACGGCCTTCAAGATACTCTTCAAAAGACGAATAGGTAGGAACACCATTCGCTTCTAGTTCAAAATTAATTTCAAGAAACTCGGCATGTTCATACTGCCAGCCGTTCCATGCAACACCCAATTCTTTAAGCAGGGTCTCTTCATTTCTAGATATTTCAAGAATCATCACAATCTCCATAACTTATAATCTAGTTATAGACGATTCTCGACCTAATGTCAACCATTATTTTTCTATTGACAATCTGGGCTATATGTTGTAATGTAAAATCTTGAGGAGATTATTATGTCAATGCATCTGTTAGGTCCCGCTTATACTACAACAAATACCAAAAGTAGAAAGACCGCAAATAAGGGTATCACTGGTAAGTATGCTCAAGACTGGGTAGACTACAATAAGCAGATGAAACGTCTTGGTTCTTCGACTAAGACTTTTGACGAATATGTGCAATATCGGCAAGGTAAGTATAAGCCTAAGCTACGTGGCACTCCTATGCCAGAAGCGTATAAATCCGACCATCGCGAACGTTATAAATCTGTAGATAGCGGTGGTATGACGTTTGCTAAGAAGCCCAATGAATATACAGGCACTCTAATTAGGGGTATTGCCACGATGCATAAATCTAATGCAGTACCAGTGATCAATCAGGATCAGATGGAAGAAATCTCAAGGATGCGTAGAGGTTGACAGTAAAAGAAAAATTAGATTCTGTTGGACATGGCTTTTGTCCACAAAAGTGGAGATGGCTTGCGCTTTATCTCCACTCAGGACATAAGCATAGTTGTCATCATCCGCCGCCGATGCATATAGCATTAGAAGAGATATCTAAGGACCCTGCTGCGCTGCACAATACTTCCCACGAAAAACAACAGCGTAAGACGATGTTGGAGGGCGGAAGACCAGACGAATGTTCATACTGTTGGAGTATTGAAGACCTAGATAAAACTAGTGACCGTGTTTATAAGAATACCGATACCATAAACAATTTGTTTGTTTTAGAAGATGAAATTGATACACTAAAGAATATTCCGTGGGACCAAAACGTAAATCCCTACAACATGGAAATTAGTTTTAGTAATGCTTGTAATTTCAAATGTGGCTACTGTTGCTCGGCATTTTCTTCTCTGTGGGAGGATGAGATTAAGCAGTATGGTAATTATGATTTGAATTATGACCAATACGGATTACATAATAAGATTTACTCCGAAAAAGAATATAATCCTTATGTCGAAGCATTCTGGAAATGGTGGCCAGATTTAAAGAATGACTTGAAGATTTTTCGCATTACGGGCGGCGAGCCGCTAATGACTACTAACACATTCAAGTTATTAGACATGTTAAAAGAAGATGGTAATCCGGAGTTGTTTCTACAGATTAATACCAACCTGGGTGTAACGAATCGAAAAGTCACTGACTTCTGCCTTCGCGTTAATGATTTGATTGAAAAGAAGCATATCAAAAATCTTCGGTTGTTTACAAGCCTTGAATGCACGGGTAAGCAAGCAGAATATATGCGCCGCGGCTTAAACTACGAATTGTTCTTAGAAAATGTAAACACAGTCTTAGAAACAGTCCCTACCGCATATCTAAGTTTCATGACAACGTATAATGTGTTGACTGTTCCTTATTTCAAAGACTTTCTTCAATTAATAGTTGAATTGCGTGAAAAATGGGGCGAGAGAATTCTTATCGATATTCCTCACCTTAAAGAACCGCCTCATTGGACAATGAATATTTTACCCCCGGAGTTTGGAACATATATAGATAATGATGTTCAATACATGAAGCAAAACGGTTTCAGTGATATTGAAATCGGCAAAATGGAACGTGTCAGAGAATATTTCTATAACGATACGCATAATATCACCGACGAATACCGGTTGAATGGTAGAAAAGATTTTGCGAAGTTTTTTCCAGAATATGACCGTAGAAGTAACAGTAGTTTAATAGAAACATTTCCTGAATTTTCAGAATTTTTAGAATGGTGTAAAACATTATGAATGACGATATCCACACTGAGCATAACTTGGATGTTCATTCTGTCGATTCTTATTGGAATTTTTTAAAAGAAAAACGGGAACAGATTAATGCTGTTAGCCCGTCATTTTGTGCAGCAAAGTGGAAGCAATCGACTATTTTGCTTTATAGCGGCGAGACACATAGTTGTCACCATCCATCAAGACACAAAATTACTCTTGAAGATATTAAGGATAATCCAAGAGGCATTCATAATACTGCGGTTAAAAAAGCAGCACGTATTGACATGCTCAATGGCATACAAACTAAAGAATGTGATTATTGTTGGAAAATCGAGAATCTAAACAAAGACTGGATGAGCGATAGGATATATAAATCCACATATTCGTGGGCTCTTCCACATATTGATGAGATTGTGAAATCTGGAGACGGAGCAAATATCGATCCGTCATATCTAGAAGTTGCATTTGAATCTACTTGCAACTTTAAATGCGTATATTGCAGTCCAGAAAGTTCCTCGAGATGGCAGGAAGAAATTGAGACACATGGTCCAATAGAACTGGAAGATTTCAAGCTACACGATCTTGATTGGTTGAAGGAATCGGGTAAATTACCTATTCATAGAAAAGAAAAAAATCCATATATTGATGCATTTTGGGAATGGTGGCCTGAATTATATCCAAACTTACATACCTTCAGAATTACTGGCGGCGAACCGTTGCTGAGTAAGCATACATGGCGAGTTCTTGATTACATTGCAGAGAATCCAAATCCAAATTTGACACTTGCGATTAACACCAATCTTAATGTTCCTGATAAGTTGGTCGAGAAATTGGTAGAATATATCAATAGAATTTCGGGTAATATTAAATTGTTTGATGTGTATACTTCTCTCGAAAGCACAGGTAAACAGGCCGAGTATTCTAGGTTTGGTATGCAATTTGATGAGTTTAAGAAAAACTGTGAATATGTATTAGATAATACACCAAACACTACAAGACTACATTATATGACAACCATAAACTTAACAAGTGCGCCAACGCTTCTAGAATATTTGCAGTATATTAGAGAAATGCGATTGAAGTATTCTAGCAAGTTACATGAATTTAGAGTAAGAACCCATCTTTCATATCTTCGTTGGCCTAGAATGTTATGTTTGACGTTGTTGTCAGATGAAGATAAACAGAAGTTTGGGGATTTATGGATTGAATATGTTGATACACATAAACTGACACCACTGAAATCTGACCAAGAAATATTTTATCTAGAAGAAGTTGATCAGGTAAGAAGATTGGTTGACTATATGAGATCGACTAAAGAACCGCAATCTTTATATAAAGATTTTAGAAACTATACTCGCAGTTTGGACAAACGTAGAAAAACATCATTTGTTGAAACGTTTCCGGAACTGGCATATTTAATGGACGATGATTACTATGGATGATCCTATGTTAAATTTTAGAAACGCCGTTTTGGATTCTAAATCAAAATCTTTCTGTGGTGCCAAATGGGGAAATAGCACTCTTTGGTTAAATAGTGGCGAAACCAGTAGTTGTCATCTGCCTCCTGTTCATAAGATTGATGTTGACCAAATCGCAATTGATCCCTCAAAATTACACAATACAGATCATAAATTTAAAATGCGTAAGTTGATGCAGGACGGCATTCAACCCTCTGAATGCGATTACTGTTGGAAGATAGAAAGTATGGGAGATACTTTTATTTCTGACCGCGTCTTTAAGTCACTACAATTTACAAATGATGAAATGCAGGAATGGTTCGAACTTCCCGCAGATACTAGAATCGTTCCTCCTACTCTTGAAGTAATGTTTGATCGTACCTGCAATTTTGCATGTAGTTATTGCAATGCAAATTTCAGCACCGCGTGGGAACGAGATATCAAGACGCACGGAAATTATGAGCTGGAAACTAGAGGTGGTGGTGCTTTTAAGCATGACGGTACATATAGCAATACCCATGAAAAGACTACTAATCCATATATCTCGGCTTTCTGGGAATGGTGGCCAGAACTTAGTCAGAAACTTCGAGTTCTTCGCATAACAGGCGGAGAACCATTAATGAATACTGATGTTTGGAAGTTGATTGATATGTTTGCCGAAAACAAATATACTTTCGAGTTGGGCATTAATACAAATCTAGGTGCAAAGAAATCAATAATTGATAGACTCATCAAAAAGTCATTCGATATTGAAAAGCTATGTCTCTTTACCAGCATGGAAACAACAGGTGCTCAAGCTGAATATATCAGAGATGGATTAGATTATGACGCATGGTGCAACAATGTAGAACGCATTTTGGAAGAATCCAATGTCAAGCGTATTGTGGTAATGATGACTATTAATGCACTGTGTATGTTCAATATCACTGACTTCATGGATCAGGTACAGCAATGGAAGCGCAAATACAATAACAGGATTTCAATGAGCATAAATTTTCTTAGATTTCCAGCATTCCAGAGTTTGACTGTTCTTCCTGACACCATTAGAACCACGGCACACGAAAAGTTGCTTGCATGGTATGAAAAAAATAAAAACGAATTAATAGGTAATGAAAAGAGTGATGTGGAAAGATTAATATCCTATGTTAACGTAATTGAAACTCCTCATGCATATGATGACGACTTAGAATTAAATCGTAAAGATTTTAAGAGCTTTTATTCCCAATACAGTCATCGTAGAAATAAAACGCTAGATGTATTTCCTGGAGAATTGTTAGAATGGTACAACACACTATGAGAAATGATGGCTATTGTGCGCTGCCGTTTAATCATATGAATTTACATCCAAACGGAAACGTTTCTATATGTTGTGTATCTAAAATGGGAGGACCAGATAGTGGTTTTGCCAAAGATGAAAATGGTAAGTTATTAAATCTACGGACACACACGATAAACGAAATTTTTGACGCACCGTCTGTTAACAAGATACGTCAACAGATGTTAGATGGCGAATTTCCTTCTGCGTGTGAGGGCTGCTATAAAATAGAACAATATGGTGGAAAATCTCGAAGAACCACGGAGAATACTCGTTGGCCTAAGCGAGAAACACCGGGATTAGAATTTATCGATTTGCGATTGAGTAATCTATGCAATCTAAAATGTCTAATGTGTTATCCAGATTCCAGCTCGGCTTTGGTATCAGATTATAATGAATGGGCAGACAGTCTTCCATTCGTGACAAAGAATAATACAGATTTTGATAATTTTCAGTGGTTTAACGAAGACATCATCGATCAATTGAAAGAACATAAAGATACTTTGAAATATCTTTACATCAATGGCGGTGAACCCTTCATTATGCCAATGCAATGGAAAATGTTAGAGAAATTAATTGAGTGGGATGTTGCTAAAAATATTCACATTAGCTATAATACAAATTGCACAACCTATAGCGATTCTTTTAGCGAATATTGGAAACATTTTAAAGTGGTTACGTTGGGATGCAGTGTAGACGCCACAGGAGATAAGAATTCTTTTATTCGATATCCATCAAAGTGGGATGTCGCAAATGAAAATATTCGCAAATTGTTAGAGAATCCATATATTCATGGCATGAATATTACTTGTAGCATTCAGTGGTTAAATGCGCCCTTTTTGCCCGAATTTTATGAGTGGGCACTGCCCTTGACTAAACTAAAACCACACACTACAATCAATCAGAATTTTATAGTATTTCCCGATTACCTATCGTTAAATTGTGCATCTAAAGAATTTAAACAAGGCTTGTCGGATATCTATGAACAATCTCCATACAGCAATTATATACTGACTGAAACAATGAAATCGTATCTTAGATTTTCTCCGGATTCGTCTGAGCAATGGAATAATGGTAATAAATACCTTGACGTAGTGCAGTTGAGCCGAAAAATGGGCCCGTGGAAAGATATATTCAATTATGACTATCAATACTGAAAATAATAAAAGTATTTGTAAATATCCATGGGATCATAGTTACATCGGCTCGCAATACGAGCGAAAACTTTGCTGTATATCAGATGACATTGTTTCGGAAGAAAAGACGGAAACCAAGGACTTCTGGAATTCTTCTGTAATGAAAGATGTTCGAAAAAAGATGATAGCAGGAGAAAAGATTGATGCCTGTTCAGTCTGTTATAAAAATGAAGAACAGAACATTGAATCTTTACGCCAACAGAGTTGGAGGGGTCAGCAGAGTGAAGAAGAAACAATTGCCGAAACCATAAGCAAAACGAATGATGATGGTTCTGCTTCAGTGCTTCCTACATATTTTGACTATCGAACAATACATTGTAATCTGCAGTGTTTGAGTTGTGGACCAATATACAGTTCTAAACATGCTTCACTATTTGCTGATATGTGGGATCGACGTCCTACAATGTGGCCTTCTGGTGAAGAATTTGTCATAGATTATACATTTGAAGATTCTATGGCAAAAGAAATTATTGATTGCTTAGACCAGCGAAGATTGACGAAGATTTATTGGGCTGGCGGCGAACCAATGATGTCGCATGTGCATTGGAAAGTGGTTGAAAAATTATTAGAAATTCAATCCGAAGATCCTGCATTTTTATATAATATCTTTATTCATTATAACAGCAATCTGACTCGCCTTCACTGGAAGGGGAAACTAATACCCGAACTTCTAAAATTTTACCAACCAAGTATACAGGCAAGCCTAGATGGCACGCATGAAACTTTTGAATTTTGTAGAGATGGCGCATCATGGGATACTGTTTCTGCCAACTGGAAAGAATACCATTCTAGACTAAACGAAAGAAACCAATTCGGTCTTTCTAGTGTTATGTCTGCTCCAGTTCTTATGGATATCGATAGGTGGTTTGAATTTTATGAACCGTATGATCCAGAACTTCACTCACATAAATTATTCAATCATATTAACAAACAGACTCATCAAGTATTCCTAGATATTCGGTTATACCCACAACATATTTTTGACCGAATACTTGATCATGCCATTAAACGGTTTGAAGAGTGTTCCTTGAGAGGAAAAGAAAGAACGATTGCAATATTAAAATCGTATAAATTGGACAAAAGCAATAACCCGATTTATTCGGATCCGGAAATGTTAAAACTGATGAAGAAAAACTGGCAACACAGAGAAAAGTTTCTTCTTGGAAAACACACCTTTGAGAGTCTAACTGCAATTATTGACCCAGAGGTAAGAGATTGGTATCTATCAATATGAGCGAAACTAAAATTTATTGTCCGTCTATGTGGAAATCGGTGCATGTTGATACCGATGGTTACCTAACACCATGCTGTCTTTTTATCCATAGAGAAGATAAAAAAAGTAAACTTGTAGATATAGAACATGCGGAGAGTATTCTACAAGAAGAATTTCAAGAATATCGCGATCAACTATCACAAGGTATTTGGCCGAGTGGATGTAATCAATGTAAATTTGCAGAAGAAGAAGGAAGAGATAGTAAACGAACACAAGATATGTGGATGTTACATAATGGAACAATTCAAACACCTCCTGAGCAAGTTTCTCTCGAATATTTACAGTTAAAAACCGGAAGATTGTGTAATCTTCGATGCACAATTTGCACTCCTGCGTGTTCCACCTCGATAGCAACAGAACTGTTGCGCATAGGAAAATTGGATAGAAAAACATATGACAGACTCAACGAAGAGATTGCTTGGTCTTATGATGTGGAGCAGTATAAAAAATTAAATCCCGGTGACAATGGCTATTTTAGAATTGATATCGCAGGCGGCGAACCTTTGATGAACAAGACACACTTTGAATGGTTGGATCAGCTATCAAATCCAGAAAAAACAATATTGTTATATAATACGAATGGAACGCAAAGACCCACCAGAAAAGAAATTGATATTTGGAAAAAATTCAAAGGAATTATTTTATCCTTTAGTATAGATTCTTATGGTGATAAGTTTGAAGAACTTAGAGTGGGTGCTAAGTGGGATCAAGTTTTAGATAACCTAAAATATTGTCAAGAAGAAATCATTTCTAAGGAATTTGATATAAACACATCAAATGTTTCTATCGTCATGACAGTAAGTAAAATGAACGTAAGAGACCCAATTACTCTCTACAAGATATTAAATCAGTATGTAAAATTTACTAATTCAGAACCACTAAATTTCAACTACTTGTATTATCCCGACCACATGGCATGTCATAATATGTCTCATTCAGAACTTGAAGAAGTAATTGCATTATATGATAGTGAAATACCTTCTTTACCCGAAAACAGTAAGATGCGAAAACAATGCGTCGATTTACGAAACAGTCTATACTCATTTTTGAGTGGAAAAGAAATAGAAAATCCTAGACCAATGCCAAGCGATCATAGAAAATGAAATATAACGGAAAAACAAGATTAATTTCCTTTGGATGTTCGTTTACTTCCGGAGCAGAATTAATAGACCATGAAATACTCGGTATTAGTTTTAATGAATGTAATAAAATAAAACATCAGTGGCTTGCTGATAAAAAACCAATGCCGGAGTTTGAATGCTATGTTGCTCGTGAAGGCAATATGACACTCGGAGAATACGTGAATGTCTGTTCTAAACGATCTTATGCTGCCAAATTAGCAGATAAACTGGGTTTAGAGCATGTTAATTACGCTATACCTGGAAGCGCAGTAGACCATATGGTTTTAGATTTATTCAGAGGACATTATACTCAAAAAATAAATCCCGAAACAGATTTGATCTTTTTGGGAATAACAACGCCACATAGATACGTGTGTTTCTCACCAGAAAAAATAGGCGCAGCACTTTCTAGGGTCATTAGTGACCATGATTTTATAGATAGTGATATGCATTATAATGACTATAAAGTTATGCAGACTTATCTGTCTGCACTACAAAATTTTAAGAATTTTTGTATTGTAAACAATTTTGATTTTTATCTGCAACCAGTCCCTCCGAAACACCTTCTCTTTTATAATGATCCGCAATCAAAGCATGGTAATATATTTGCAGATATATATTTTGATTGGCAATATTTACTGACATTCGAGAAAATGTTTCAAGAGATACTAGATTGTAGTGTAGATTCGGATCTATCTTTGTTTGATTGTATGCACGCCCGTGAAGATACCGAACCGATGTGTGGGTTTAAGCACCCAACCGAGAATGCTCACGAATACTTTGCGGAGAAACTTTATGTTAAAATTACTAATAAAAAAGATTAATTCATATTTTGCTAAAAGAAAGCATTTAAAACGAATTAAAGAATTGCGTAAAATGGATCCTTTCATTTATGATTGAATGGGGAATTTCGGCTGGTGCGCATGATGCGTCTTTGACAGTAGTTGATGGAAATAAAATTCTCTTCGCCTCACATGCGGAAAGATATTCCGGCATCAAGAATGATAAAGACTTAAATGTTGATTTGATTGATGCTGCTTTGAAGTTTGGTAAACCAAACAAGATACACTGGTATGAAAAGCCAAAACTTAGAGCAATGAGAAGACTATTAGCTGGCCAGGGATTGATCCGATTTAGTGTTGGACAATATCTGGAACATTTTGGTCTAAAAGATATTCCAGTAGAGTTTGCGTTTCACCACGAATCTCATGCCGCGGCTGGCTTCTATACTTCGCCATATGATGATGCGACCGCTCTTGTTATCGATGCTATCGGTGAATTCGATACTGCGTCAATCTGGAAATGTTCTGGTAGTAAATTGAAAAAGAAATGGTCCATGGATTATCCGAAATCGTTGGGTCTATTTTATTCTGCCATGACAGATCGCATTGGTTTAAAAGCAAACGAAGACGAATATATCTTAATGGGAATGGTAGCATATGGTGATCCTGAAAAGTATTATGATGAAGTAAGGAATCTTTGGAAATCAGAGAACCTGCATCGTGGATGTCGATGGTGGCGGCCCGATGACGGCGACCTGGACATTTATAGTGTTGCGGCGGCGACTCAAAAAGTCTATGAAGAAGAATTCGAAAAACTTCTGATACGAGCAAAGATGAAGGATGCATCGCAAGACAATCTCGTTCTTATGGGCGGATGTGCGTTAAACTGTTCTGCAAATCATATTGCACGGAAGTATTTTGAGAATGTATGGATTATGCCAAATCCTGGTGATGCAGGTAGTTCTCTGGGAGCGATTGCAGCTAACAACAGACAAAAATTGAACTGGAAGGGTCCATATCTAGGCGCAGATATGGGAGGAGAATATCCAGTAGAAAAACTCTTGACAGAATTGCATAAGGCTAGTATAGTAGGAGTTGCAAATGGTCAAGCTGAATTTGGTCCTAGAGCATTAGGTAATCGCAGCCTTCTAGCTGATCCAAGAGGCCATGATATTAAGGATAAAGTAAATGCCATTAAAAAGCGGCAAAAATTTCGCCCATTCGCTCCAGTCATTCTGGCAGAACATGCGAGAGACTATTTTGAGATGTCATGGGAAGACTCCCCTTATATGCAATATACTTCAAGATGTAAATATCCTGATTTGTTTCCTGCTATTGTCCATGCTGATGGTACAAGTCGTGTCCAAACTGTGACAAAAGAGCAACACTCTGGTCTGTATGACCTTCTTAGTAGATGGTATGAAGAAACCGGCTGTCCAATGCTATTGAATACAAGTCTCAATATCAAGGGGATGCCAATGGTAAATAACTTTAAGGATGCGGATGATTTTGAAGCAAAATATGCGGTAAAAGTCTTTTCCTAATAAATATTAGCATGACTGATAATATTCTAAAGTTTCCAGACAAGTTTCGTAAGGAACCTAGACGTTATCGCATACCGTTGTATACGGATGCCGACGTGGAGCTTGTTTTATTTTGCGTCAATGCTTTCGGAGTTACACCAGAAAGAAACATGATGGACGATTTATTAGAAATGGACCCAATTGAAGTTATAGAATGTCTTGACATTGCGAGGGAATCTGATATAATATCAAATGTAGCAAAAGAGCATATACGCTGCATACGTGAATCTATCGAAGAAAGTTAATATATCATGAATATCTTTTATTTGGATCGTGACGTTTCCAAATGTGCCGAATATCATAATGACAAGCATGTCGTTAAGATGATCCTAGAATATGCACAATTGTTATCTACCGCTCACCGTGTAATTGACGGCGAACAATACCTAGATAAAACTGCTAATGGCCGTTCAATCAAGCGTTGGCGTATGGAAGATAACACCCTTGAAACAGTTCTTTACAAAGCAACGCATATCAATCATCCCAGTGCTATCTGGGTTCGTCAGTCTAACAATAATTATAACTGGCTTATGTGTCTATTCCAGTCTCTTCTTACAGAATACACTCATCGCTATGGTAAAATCCATGCCACTGACCGGCTAGTTTATTTTCTTCGCAAGCCCCCAAAAAATATTCCTGTAAGTCATCTAACACAACCGACACCTGCTATGCCTGACGAATATAAGGTACAAGGCGATTCTCTACAGTCTTATCGTAACTATTATGTTGGTGCAAAAAATAATATGGCAAAATGGAAAAATCGTGAAATTCCTGAGTGGTGGAGAGACGCAACTCAATAAATAACTACATGAAGACAGTAATACCGATTTCTCTTCCCGAATCCATCGTGCCTCCCTCGGCACTAGGCGACTCTGCTATTGCAGTGTCGCCTTTTTTGTATCAACCTCAAACCTCAAAGGACTGTTATGTCAAGAAGAAAACAAAACGCCTTACAAGTTGTCTCAAATAATGACTCGCCCGTAACCCTAGAGAAGAGTAAGCTATGCAAAGTAAAATACGAAGACCTAAAAAATATTCAACCAAAAACCTTTAATCAGAGACAATTTTTTGAACTTTATGATCAACAGTCCGCAGCAATATTACTTCACGGTGTAGCAGGAACAGGGAAAACATACATCGCGCTTTTTAAAGCACTAGAAGAAGCACTAGATCCAGAAACAGTATTTGAGCGAGTAGTAATAGTCCGCTCTGCTGTTCCATCAAGAGAAATTGGTCACCTACCCGGTGACGAAAAAGAAAAGACAGAAGTTTATCAGTTACCTTATGTAGAAATCTGCGAGGATTTGTTTAATCATATCCAGCCATTTCAGCGATTGCAAGAACAAAAGTCAGTGAACTTTATGATCACTTCATTTGTTCGTGGTATCACTCTAGATAATTCCATCGTCATTGTTGATGAATGTCAGAATATGACGGATATGGAATTAAATTCAATTATGACCAGAATTGGCAGAAACTCAAAGATCATATTCTGCGGAGATTTCCGACAGACTGATCTATATAAAAAGACCGATATGTCTGGACTTCAAAAGTTCATCGCTATCGCCGAACTAATGCCTTCGTTCAAAACTGTAGAGTTTTCTGTTCATGATATAGTAAGGTCCAAATTGGTTAAAGAATATATTCTGGCCAGACTAGAATATGAGGAGAGATACGCATAAAAGACTTGACAAACTATGTGAATCATGTTATAAGAGTATATGTTTAAAACGATCTATGATTATACCGATTTCGCCCAGGATGAAACAAGAGAAGATGGTAGCAGAGTTTATGTCAATGCCTCAGGTGTTGGTTATCCCTCTGCTACCACCGTTCTCGGTGTTCTGAATAAAGATGGCATCAACAAGTGGCGTGAGCGCGTTGGTGAAGAAGAAGCCGACCGCATTTCTAAGCAGGCTTCTACTCGTGGTACTAAAATACACACACTTACCGAAGCATATCTAAAGAATGAAGAAGTCGATTTTGATAGCGTGAAAGCGTCCTTGCTCGACAAGGAAATGTTTACTAAGTTTAAGTCAATTCTTGAACCTATCGATAACATTCACTGCCAAGAGTTGGCATTATACAGCGACTTCCTGCGTATGGCTGGTCGCGTTGACTGTATCGGAGAATACAATGGTATTCGCGCCGTAATCGACTTTAAGACTTCTAATCGGCCCAAGAAGAAGGAATATATCAGTTCCTACTTTATGCAGACCACTGCATATGCAATCATGTATGAAGAACGAACTGGTATTCCTGTTCCCTTTCTTGTTATCTTGATTGCCGTAGACGGCGACGAGCCTCAGGTATTCATAGAAAAGCGTGACAACTGGGCTAAAAAACTTATCGAAACCCGTGACTTATTCGAAGCGAGTCGTGATAAATAGTTTGATGATAAAAGACCGCATACAGTTTACGGAATCTGCGCTTGAGCATTTTCGTAATGTCTCCGTTTCAAACAACGCATTAGGTGTCCGACTATCTCTTGCAGGTGGCGGCTGTGCTGGGTTCAGTTACAAGTGGGATTTGGTAAAGAGTGCCGACGAACTTGTAGAAGATGATTTTCCACAGGAGTATGATGATTGGACCTTCTGGTTAGATAGGCCGTCTGAATTATATCTCATTGGCAGCACCGTGAATAAGAAAGTTGATATTATCGGTAGCGTCATCGAAATACAAGCACCTCTCGCATCAAGCAGTTGCGGTTGCGGAGAAAGTATCAATTTTAATCTATAAAACGGTTGACTTCCAAAGCAAACTAGTATATAAATAGATTATCAGTTGTTGACAATCAACAATAAAGGCGGAAAGACCGGGGTTCGACTCCCCGCACCTCCACCATCTACTGTGAGGGGAAAGAAGAGTAGCGATTTACGATCGGATCGTGAAAATCGATAACTCACAGTAGTTGATGGGGGTGACCATGGAATTCGATTTTCGTGTAATAGGGCGGTTCGAGACTGATTGCTTGGCAAAGTGCCACTAAACGTAAATGCAAACGATAACGTTGCCTTTGCAGGATATGCGCTAGCCGCATAATCTCATTGGGTTTTTGATAGTTTTCCCTCGAAACAGAATAAAACTATCGCCTGTTCTGTATATACGATGAAATGAGTGAACTAAGAACCTACGGATGCTAAATAGTTGTATGACCCATTGTGCGACCTGACACCAGCAAGCACAGTGGGTTATTTTTTGTCTTCGGACAATCAGTGTGGGGAGTCACTGGTTAATACCCTCTCAAGTATAACAACTAAATGGAAATAAGATGACTTCCTTTAATAAGAAGTTTTTCAAGTTTCTTTCGATTATTACACTATTAAGTTATAGTTTATATGGAATTAATTCATATGCTGAAACTGCCATCGAAAGAGAAGCAAGGGAATATTCCCTCGGCGTTGGAGAAGTAATCCAGGACATCAAAGATGATGCCCAAGAACAACAACGTAAAGTAACACAACAAAGAATCCAGACACAAAATATTCGTCTGGCAAACAACAGAGAATTGAAGTGCCTAGCAGATAACATTTACTATGAGGCTGGTAATCAGTCGACCAGAGGTAAATTGGCGGTCGCTGCGGTCACTATCAATAGGGTAAATAGCCCCAAGTTTCCTAAATCCGTATGCTCCGTTGTATACCAGAGAACAAAACGTGTGTGTCAGTTCTCATGGGTATGCGAAGGAAAGAAGAGTGTCCGCAGTGCGCAACAATATGCTGAGTCAAAGAAAGTTGCTGAGAAGGTATTGTTCGCTGGGGCTAATCATGGCGTATTAGGAAAAAATGTTCTATTCTATCATGCCGACTATGTAAGTCCAGGTTGGAATCTTCGTAGAGTAGCTAAAATTGGTGATCATATATTTTATGCAGGATAAAGAATGGGTAAGAGAAGTAACTTTGAACATCGTAAGAACGACTTCTATCCGACTCCGTTGGATGCAGTAAAGCCTCTCTTACCCTTTCTTCCCTCGGAGTTTACCTTCGCTGAGCCTTGTGCTGGCGACGGTAGACTCTGTAGGCATATCGACACCTTAACAGATAGTAATGCAGTAGCTACTTTGGTTTCTGATATTGATCCTAAAGACCCGTCTATTGAAAAATATGATGCATTAACTGTTGACATTCCCGCAAATACCAGCTATATTATAACTAATCCGCCTTGGTCGCGATGGATACTTCATCCATTGATTGACAGGTTTGCTAGTATTCGTCCTACATGGCTTCTCTTTGATGCTGATTGGATGCATACTAAACAAGCAATACCCTATCTACAATATTGTAGTAAGGTTGTGGCCATAGGTAGAGTAAAGTGGATTGAAGATAGTAAGTTTACTGGCAAGGACAATGCTTGTTGGTATCTTTTTGATAAAAATGAAATGAGTGGAACACAATTTTATGGTCGAGGATTTTCAAGTGGTAGATGAAGTCAGCAACGAATTTCTGATTACGAAGAAGTTTAGAACTTCTACTGAGTTTTCTCAATTTATTGAGAAGCAAGCATCGACAACAGGTCTACCGTGTATGGACTTGCTAGTTGATTATTGCGTGAAGAATGATATTGAAATGGAATCGGCATCGGTTCTATTGACAACTTCACTTAAGGAAAAGATTCGTGCGGAAGCAGAAGAACTAAATATGTTGAAGCGCAAGGATGGAAAGCTACCCTTCTAATGGACTCTTTCGAAGTTTATCGTGTCTACATGTCACTCAAACTTCATTTTACTTCTGATGATTACGATATCACAAAAACGAAATCGGGTGTCAGGTGTAAGAGAGAAACATTTCTTAAACGTAAGGATGTTCTATTGTTTCGCAAGCTGGCCAAACGATTTACCTTTACTGAGATGGTAGATTATTTCGTTGCTAACTTTGTCAATGGACATAATGGTTTATTTGATGCCGAAAGTGATGACGTATATCGGGACTGGAAGGCTAGAAAAGAGAAGTTGACATATCTGTTCACGCAAGATATCTCTACACTTATGTTAGAGGCCGAAAAAGCAAATGTTGATCCATTGATTAGTGATGGTCAACATCCCTTAGCATTAAAACTATACCTTGGTAAAAAAATTAGTCTTGAAACCCTAATTATTCTTGACAAATTGTTTAATTTCGTGTATAGTAATAATACTGTGTTAGCAAATGATTTTATATGGAAAGATGTATCTCGTTTGATAACAAAGTACCGCGTCTTTGTCAAGTTTGATAAAGACAAATTCTCTCAACTATGGATCAAGGAGAAAGGCCAAGTGGTCTGTTAAATGAGTCATTCTAAGCGTAGAGACTTCGATTACGAACCTCGTGTCAAAGAAGTTCGTAAAGGTGTGGACAAATCCAGTAAGCACCGCAAAAACCTGTATAAATACTCTGGTAGTCAAGAAGAAGATTTCGATGACTATGATGATTATGATACACAACGCAAATATTAACGCAATACAACGCAATATAACGCAAAGTAAGGAATACAAATATGTCTTTTAATTCTCTCTCGGAACTCCGTAAGAACCGTGGCAACTTCGACTCACTTATGAAAGAAGTCGAAAAGATTGCAAATCCCACAAACGAAAAGCGCGGCGATGATGATCGCCTCTGGAAGCCTTCAGTAGATAAGGCTGGCAATGGCCAGGCGGTTCTTCGTTTTCTTCCTGCTCCTCCAGGCGAAGAACTTCCCTGGGTTCGCGTGTATGACCACGGCTTTCAAGGTCCGACCGGAAAGTGGTACATCGAAAACTCGTTGACCACTATTAACAAGCCAGATCCTCTTGGCGAACTCAATTCAGAACTCTGGAATTCGGGTATCGAAGCCAATAAGGAAATCGCTCGTAAGCAGAAGCGCCGCTTGTCTTATATCTCTAACGTTCTTGTTGTTAAGGACCCATCGAACCCTGAGAACGAAGGTAAAGTCTTTCTCTATAAGTATGGTAAGAAGATTTTCGACAAGATTAAGGACGTAATGCAGCCTACCTTTGAAGATGAGAAGCCGGTTAATCCGTTTGATCTTTGGGAAGGTGCCAACTTCAAGCTCCGTATTCGTCAGGTAGAAGGCTATCGTAACTACGATAAGTCAGAATTTGATGGTAATACGCCACTTGATGAAAATGAGGATAAGCTAGAAGCAATCTGGAAGCAGACGCATTCACTTGCCGCTTTTCTTGATCCCTCAAACTTCAAGTCTTATGATGAACTCAAGACCAAGCTGAATACTGTTCTTGGTAGTGGTACTCGTGTGCCTACCGCAGAGAAGGTAAATCCGCTTGATGCAGAGGATGAACTCTTCGTTGAAACCAAGATGAAGACGGCTGCTAAGGCAACCGAAGAAACTCCACCTTGGAATGATGAAAAGAGTGATGATAATATGAGTTACTTCGCAAGTCTTGCGGACGACTAAAAGAGAAAGGGGCGCTCTAGAGCGCCCCTTTTTTATGCCATTGCTCGTTTTAGAGCAAATCTCATCCAACTACTCTCATCATCTCTAACATAAGTTTTAGTATTTGGTACCGGGGAGCTTTCGGATGCACCGCCACCTCCACCACCTTGATTGATTATTGTTGGAGGAGGAACATTCACTTTCATCTGGTCTTTGGCTTGTTCCGACCCCTTTTCTAAGATGCCGCTATCAGGATTTTGGCCTGATTGAACTTTAGCTTCTTCTCCGCCACCGCTCATGTAATCATAAGCCTTCTTTGCACCAACAGCGGCAAGGCCGACTCCACCTAAACCAACCGCAGTCATTAGTGGATTTCTTTTCATAAATCCAGCTGCTTTGCTGAATATGCCGCCGCCTGGCTTACCCTGGACTTTAGCTGTTTGTTTTGGTTGTGCTGTCGCTTTCGGCGCTTGCCCACTTTGTGCGGCTTCTGCGGCACGTGTTTCTGGTGTGCCACCTAAGGCTCCCATATCTCTAGCAGCCAGTGCAGCATCTAATCCAACAGAAGCCGCTGTTCCCACGCCAGGAATAGTTCCCGCTGCACCCGATGCCAATTCTAGGCCTGCACCTGTCCAGTCACCAGCCATTGCTCTCTGTGCAGCAAATACACCACCAGCAACAAGACCAACTCCTGGAATTTTCTTTAATAGCGATTTGCCAACTGCTTTCGCGCCTACTTTAGCTACACCCTTTGCAGCAACTTTTTCGCCAGCTTTAACTGCACCCTTTTCACCCGCTTTAGTAGCAGCCTTTTCACCAGCTTTAGTGGCAGACTTTGGTGTATCTCCTGGTGTAGGAGCAAGTTCGGCTGCGGTGATTGCAGCGTTGCCAGCAATATTTGTTGTATTATTGGTAGTAGTATTTTCTACCAAGTTTTCACCACCATCATTATCGTTACCCGCAATCATCGAACCCATGCCGATAGCACCAGCACCTAACGCCAATGCACCGAGTAAACCTCTGCCTCTTCCCGGTGTTCTACCAGGAGAAACTGCAGGCGCTCTTCTGACAAATCTACCCTTGGCGTCTCTCGGTTGACTTCTAGCTCTTTCCGATCTAGACTTCTTGGTCCCATCCGGCGCATTAGGAATATTTCCGCCACGATTTCTACGACTAGGTAAATCGATATCAATTGCGGGTCCGCCGCCACCTGGTCCACCATCTGAACCACCAGAACTCTCAAGTGATTGTGCAATCTTTTCTATTGTATCTTTTATTGCAGAGAATAATTCATTTGCTTCTTTGAATGTGTCAGAGATTTCATCCAACTTTTTTGTATTTTCTTGGATAGCATCTACAACTGGACTCTCTGACATTCCAGCCGAGTCTTCTTGAAGTTCGCTTGTAGGTTGTGCTACATTAGATTCGATGCCAGCCGCTACTGCTCCTGTAGTTGGTTTATCTGGTAGAATAACGGATGCGCTCTTTTTCTCATCGTAATCTTTTTGAAGTTCTGCATTAATAGTATCTTTTGATACCGGTTTACCCTCTCTACGATATGATATATCTTTTTCAGAAGCAGGCGCTATTCCTCTATCGGCCAGTAGTTTCTTTTGTTCTGTAGTAAGATCAGTTAATTTTTCCGCTTCTTGGGCCAAGCCCATACTATCTCTAGCTTCGGCTCTTTTCTTTTTATCAGAAGTGAACAGATCATATCTCATATCACCAGGCTTTCCGGTGAAGACTCTTTTTGCACCTTCAAGCTGAGTTTTTACAAATCCTTTTGAAATTGCAGTACCCGTTGTCGTGTCTTTGCCACTGACGGCACGCTTCAAGCGATTTCTAAATGTGTCTTCTTTTCCTTTAAGACCCATATCATTCGCTTGAAAATATTGCTCTTTAGCTGCCTTCCCGGCATTCGCAAATCTAGTTGCGGCGTCTGTATTACCTGAAGCCTCTGCTACGCCTTGTCCTTTTTTAGCAAGCGCAAGTACCTCTTTGATACCTTTATTGAAACCTTCTAAGTTCTTCTCAGTTAACTTGCCAATTTCTTTGACAAGATCGGTCAGCATTTTACGTTCTTCGTCGGTATACTGTTCTAAGTCTTTGCTTATGTTTTCTGTGGCAGCCGATAAAATCTTAGCCGCTTTTTCACCATCAACGGTTGTTACCGAAAGAGGATTTGTAGTTTCCTTAATCTTTTCTAATTGAGTTTCTTTTCCGACACCAGAACCGGACGAACTTAATAGTTTTTTGATGTCTTTTGCTTGACCTATAACTTCATCCAGACGGTCGATAACAGGATCGGGCCCATTACCGGGGGTCTTCTGTAGTCTATCTGTTAGTCCTTGTAAATTACTGGCCATTGATTAAAAATCCTGTTGGTTCTTTTCTGCTTTTTTCTTCAAATGAGTCATCAACAATCCTATGTAAACTTCCCTTTCCCATGGCATCATATTTTCAAGTTCTGACAGACTATATTTGTGTTCTTGCATTAAAATAAAGTTTGTCTTATAATGATTCATCAAATTATCATGAGAAAGGGTTATTCGAAAAAATTTTCTACACCGTCTATTAATACCGTATTTTCTGTGTCACATTTCACGCAAGTATAATCAATTGTCTTTTCCAATCGAGGCGATGTCTGGAAAAACTCAACAATCTTCTCGAATTGTTGAGTAGAAAGACTGTTAATAAACGTTTCAACTTCTTCCTTGCCTTCTTCTGCCGCGTCATAGATTTCGTCATTATCAAAAATCTTTTCTACACATGACATAACAAGATCGAATGCCGGGGTTTCATCATCCACCAAAATCTCTGCTTTTGGATACTTCATAAACACACCCACATTGTCTGAAAGCATTATCTTATTACTATGATTTTCAGGAAAATCTACAGTAAGAGAATTCAAATCTAATGTGGTTTCAGTCTTATGTCCGCATTCACCGCAAATCAAAACGAAATCTGTGATATTGCCAATAGACTGTGAACGCAATTGAATAAAAGCATATTGTAGATCGAAAAACGGCAACTCTCTACCGTTTACATTTCCACCAGAACAAGAGGTCACAATGTCTTGCATGGCCTTTATCATTTCCTTTGGATCATTTGATTCTTGAGCCAAAATAAGTATCTTTTCTTCTTTCACAAGAAAGGGACGAAACTCAATTTCATTTGGTAAAGAATGTAACTTTACTCTGAAAGTTGGAGTAGTCATAATCGGCAACGGCATAATTTAGTCCTTCATTAATTAAACTGGTATTACAAACCATCTTTTATATGTAAACGTCACTGGCAATCTAACGGGCTGTGTATTGCTGTTAGACATCTGAATGGGTGCAATCGATCTGGGAAACACATCTTCTAATTCCCATTTAGCAACAACTTCATCTTTATTATTCAATGCAGTTACTATCATGCCTCCATAATATTTGTTTGGAAAAGCAATTTCTCTGGTTCTTTTACTGATAATTCCGCGCATCCAATCTCCGAAAAAGTCTTTTGCTGCCCATGTCACATCAACTAAAAACGTAAAGGTAATTGAGTCTCCACCAAAATCAATTGCACTGGCCCGTTGTTCATTTAAATTGTTGATTCTAACTGGTCTTGTTCCGAGAAGTATTCCTGGAATCATAGCATCTTCGACAAAGAGGGATAGATGATTGGCTGAACGACCTGCAGATGTTATGTGTGTGGCCATTTTTTGTCCACCGGGCACTCTTTTACCATCGTCGCCTTTCAGATCCGCTGGCGGAATTATTTGTACCTCAAATCTATGCGAACGAGCAAAATCTCTTTTTCTCGTCTCCGCGCGGAAATTTGCCAAGCTATTATGTGCTTGTTGCATTAAATTTTGCTCCTAGTGTCTCTGAAAACTGATTCTTTAGTTGCACCAACAAACGCTTCAACTGGTAAGAATATCGCTGCTTTCCAATCAACAGGATTAATTTTCATAAATTGCGATCTCACATGTGTAGTCAAATAATGTTTGATGCAAGGTTTAATTTCGGCTGCTGTTTGTAGACTATTTAAAAGATTATATGACAAGCGCATTTTGCTGGTTGGTGTAAGCGTCTTGGAATCCGCAAAGTTCATCAATTCACCCAAAACTTTTGCTCTTAACAGGTAAGGCAAATAGTGAACGTTAATGCCATAGAAACCGCCTTTAGCTGGACCGAACGGTAATACTAAAGGAAAAGTATCGTAAAACGGTAGTTCGTTTTTAAACTTCGGGTCATAGAAATACATATACATCGCACCAATCTCTACCTTACTGGTAAGACTGCCGATATCAGATTGCATCACTGTGTTTCCAGAAACTCTTGCGCCCACGAGGCTCTTAACGTTGCGCATATACCAGTCAATGGACTTCTGTCCATCTCCTACTTGCGCACGAAGTTTCTGAAAGGCGTTATTTGATGCCATTAACGGCCCTGACCTCTATACTTTTTAAAATTGCGGCGCTTATGCTTGTTCATCGTGCTTAGTTTGACTCCCTTGCGGCGAGGTGCAAATACTGCCTTTGTGTTTCCGGTTGCTTTAGCCATGGTATAAATCTCCTTAGTGTATATTTATGCTTTAATTCCAAGTTCTTTCTCAGTTAATATCATAAATTCCCAACCATTATCTTCGCAGAATTCAGTTGCATACTTCCACTTGGCTTGATTTACACCCCAAGTCATAACTTCATTTAGAAATTGTTTGGTCTTTCTCGCAGGAATTTTCGGCTGCTGAACAAATTTAGCAGGCTTTATTTCAATTAAGTATTTTTTTACTTTACCGCTACTCTCTTGGACTTTCATATAAAAATCTACAAAGTATCGATGAACTCTATTATCTTTGGGTGAAATATAAGGAATAGCCAGTTCTTCTGACCCCCATTCTAATACACTTGGATTACTATCGCACCATTTCATAAACTTTAGCTCCCAGCTAGAACGATATATAATTCTACCAGGATCACCAATATACTTCTTAGGATTTCGTATTTTGTAGAGACCTTTCATAGTCTCCTTTGTGTATGTCATATAAATAGTCCAAACCAAGCTCAATAGGATATTTATTAGAAATGGCAGAACAAACAAGAGCGCCGGCAAGTCCAACGCAGTCCTCTTCTTCTCCTTCTCCTGGAGGAAGATTTAATAGAGACACTTCGGGTATGGTCAACCCGTTTGATAAAGCAAACAAAGCGTCTAAGACATTTACGTATCCAGAAAGTTTAAACCCAGCCTTGGGGAAGGAAAACGAACATACTCACTGGATAGCTTTTTATCCTCTTGTTAGAGAAGGTACCAATGCGGCAAAAGCACTTGGTAGTAGAGGTACTATTTTTGAAACTTCAGGCCAACAAAGAGTCGATGCAGAACATGCAACAGCCGCTGGTGCTGCACTAGGTGGAAAACTTGCTGCCGAAACATTAGGTACTGCCGGTCTTGCAGGATTGAAGAGTATTATGGGCGCTAAAGGTGGGTTATCAAACTTCTTTAAATCTGGTGCGGCTGGAACAGCAGGCACTGTGGCAGCACTGGGTATAGCTGCCGGGGCTGCAGCCGGTGCGGCTCTTAATGGTATAGGCGCAAGAAGATTGATTATGGGATCCAGATCAATCGTTTTGGGCATTCAAGACAAACTTAGCTATGGCTATTCAGCAAACTATGATGTTGCTGATATAGGAGGTTTTGTCGGCGCCGCGGCAACGGGCAACTTTAGTGGAGAAGCCTCACTAGGAGATGTCGGTACCGATGTTGGTGCATTAGCAGCCAGAAAACTAGCAAGTCTTGCTGGTGCAATTGGCGGTAATCAGGTCACAAACTTAAAGGAAGCTACCTCAAAAACAGTAGAGAACCCGTATAAAGAGCAGTTGTTTAAAAATATGGGCTTCAGAAAATTTGGTTTTGAATATAAATTTGCACCTAGAACAGAACAAGAGGGCACTACAATTTTTGGCAAAGGTGGTATTATTGAGACGTTTGTTCAACATATGCACCCCGAACCCAGCAACGCTGGCGTATTTTTGATTTATCCTTCCGAGTTTTTGATTGTAATCTACCACAACTCCGGGTTAGAAAACACCTGGGTCAGAAGAATATCTAATTGTGCTTTAACGGGAATGAATATTGATTATGGCGGAGATGGGTTCACCACTTTTCAGAATACTAACGGTATGCCAACAGAAGCTACTGTTAGACTTGAATTTACCGAACTTGAAACACTTACAAACAAACGTTCAAAACTGGGATATTAATTATGTCATATTTTAGCAATTTTCCATCGGATATACTTAAAATTGGAAATGAATATAAGTATGTGACGGATATTTTCAGACGAGTTTATACAAATACGTTTTCTACGCATTATTCGGAACTAGAGACGGTAACTATTCCTGAAGGATATACGATAGAGCAAGTCAGCGATTTATATTATGGTTCACCCACATATCACTGGGTTATTATGATTTTAAATAATATCGTTGACATTAGAGAAGAATGGCCGAAGTCTACTACAGATTTGGTGGAATATTGTAAACTAAAATATGGCGGTCTAGAAGAATTATACGATGTTCATCACTATGAAAGCGATGACGGCATCACGGTACAATCTAGCTATGCGGAAAATAAAATTGCAATCACGAACATCGAATATGAAGAAATACTGAATGATGCTAAGAGAGAAGTCCAGATTTTAGAACCTAAGTATCTTAACTCATTCGTAACTAAATTCCAAACATTGATTTCGAGGTAATATAATGGCAGACGGCGTGACTAATCCTGATTATGAAGGTGATGGAGATCTTTTTTCAAATGAAGTAGACTTCGATGAGTCGGCTTTTGCCGAACTGAATCCTGCAATTCTACAAAAAGCCGGCGATGTTCTCTTCAATGAGATAATGTTAGTTACTAACGGTGGCATTATTGATATTAGAAATTTTGTGGTTGAAATCAATATCTATGAAGACATGTTCTCTCCCTGCTTACATGGAAATGTCATTATTCGTGACACACAAAACCTGATAGAAAAAGTTCCTCTAATCGGCGATGAAATATTAACTCTGGACATTTCTACTCCTCAGTTAGCTCAAGCGCCCTACGACCCAACAAATAAAATACAAAAATCATTTGCCGTATATGCCATCAAGAATAGATTTTTGTCGAACGAAGACAAAGAGCAATTGTATTCCCTGCACTTTATTTCGCTAGAAGGTATGGTAGATAATGTCACATATTTGTGTCAGAAGTATGAAGGCACAACAGATGAAATAGCAGCAAAAGTTTTTGATGATACGTTTAAGAATATTCCTAGATACTTAAACGATAAAAACACGGGAGCAACTGCACCTAAATCTGAATTTACCATCGGCGATACTCCACACACTTCTAAGGTTTCATTATTGCCTCCTATGTGGACACCTTTTCAAATAATGGGTTATCTATCAAAACGAGCATTAGGAACAAATGTTACCGATGCTCCGACGTTTCTATTTTATGAGACGACCAAAGGTTTTTACATGTGTTCTATAAACGATCTAATTAGATCACAGATGTCAGTTGGTTTTATTATGTCGAAGTTGAAGTATCGTAAGAAATATGAGGATGAACAACTAGGAGAAAATGCAATTCGTTTGGCGTATTCTCACGTTGAAAATCTAGAGTTTTTATCAAACGTTGACGTTCTTAAAGGTCAAGACTTGGGGCATTTCGCAAGCTCTCTTTTCACATTAGATGTAGTCAAGAAAGAATATGCGGCAACGTCATACGATCACGGGTTTGAGTTTCAGAAATATCCTCATTTGGGTAGTTATAAATCTGCGCCCGGTCAAGCGGGTCTGGTTCTGGATGAAAGCAAGAAATATAATTCAATTTTTCCTGCCACTGTTATGCGCTCATCCGACAGTAAAGTTTTTATTGAGTCTATACATCCCGGTGTTCTAGATAGTGCAGACCCAGAATTGATGAATCTTCATCCTGAAAAATATGTTCAGCAAAGAAACAGTCTGTTTTCTGACATTTCTACTATGAAAATGAAAATTAGTATTCCAGGTAGAACAGACATGGAAGTTGGTACAATCGTAGATTTTGATTATCCTTCCGTGGGGTCTGGTAGAAATGGTGAAACGGATGAGGACAGTGTTAAAGATATATGGATAAGTGGATATTATATGATAACTGCGATACATCATCAAATTACAAAATTGAGACATAATATGATTTGCGAAATTGCTAAGGATTCTTATTTGAAAGAACTTGTAGCCGAAGAAGCATCTCCAGCACCCGCGGCGCCGCCACCAACAACTAATCCTCCTTCTTCACCAGCTTCACCGACTACTACCCCAAAAGCTACTCCTGTTCCAACCAAACCAACTAAATAGACTAATGGAGTTACTTATACTATGATGGATAATAGAACAACTAATAATGTTGGTCAGTTTTACTGGTGGTTCGGCGTGGTCGAAGATCGCGACGACCCTTTACGTATGGGCAGATGTCGTGTCCGTATTATGGGTTACCACATAGATAGCAAAGAAATACTTCCTACCGAAGATTTGCCGTGGGCTGTTCCTATTATGCCTGCAAATAATCCTTCAATATCTGGAGTGGGCGGTTCGGCAAACGGCGTAGTCACCGGAACTTGGGTGGTAGGTTTCTTTGCCGATGGTTCAGACGGACAACACCCGATGTTTTTTGGCACAGTCGGTGCGGTACCTGGCGGACTTGACGGTGACGATTGTATACCTGCAGGCGGCAATTCTGCAAGTGATGCCGCTGGAGATACTGGTAATACTGGTAATGGCGGTATCGCATCTGGTCCGTTCATGGAGGTTGCTGCTAAATTTATTGCTTACTTCGAAGGAATTTGTGATCCGGCAAGAAACATCGGCGACGGTGAAATAACTATTGGTGCAGGCCACGTGATCTATGCACCAGAAGCAAAAACTGGTTATGTTAATATTGGAGATGGCACAAAAATTAAATTGGCATCTGCCAACGGCGCAGGAACTAGAATTACCAGAGCACAATCACTAAAACTTCTCGAATTTGATCTACAGAAATTTGCGGCCAAGGCAAAGGCAGCATCTGGGCCCACATGGGACAAGATGAATGATAATCAAAAGGCGGTAATGATATCCTACACATATAACTGTGGTCCGGGTGGACTTAGAAGTCTTATGAAAAAAGGTCTTGAGGGTGCTATAATGAGCGGAGATATTAAAGCTGCGGCCGAAATAATTAAAACTCGCGGAACTAGAACTGGTAAAGGAATGGGTGTTCTCACCGGTCTAGTGAGGCGCAGGGCCGCCGAAGCTGTTCTATTTGATACCGGTCGATTACCTGGATAGGATTATTATATGTCATTACTACAAGCAACCAGTCTAATTACATCGGCAGTCAAGGCTGTCAAAACTGGTAAACTTCCTGATTTATCATCAACAGTAAATGCACTGTCTTCGGCTGGCGTTTTGTCGCGAGATCAAGCCAAAGCAGTTAAGTCTGGTTTGTCTCTAGCAAACACAATCGAGCAAGGAAAAACTCCAAGTTTATCTGCGGTAACTAGTGGATTGGCGGCAGTAGGCTTGCTAACAAAAACCGGAGCAAATAGTTTAACCAAACAGATTAATGTCTCCGCATCATCTCTACCTGGAAATACAGTTTCTAATGCAAATAAGTTACTGTCAACTCTTAGCAAGAGTGGAGTTATCGATAAGCCTACTGCCAAATTATTATCAAATGGGTTAAGTATTCTTAATGCGGCATCAAATGGAAATATTTCTGGTGTAATAAGCGGTGCATTAAAGATTGCAGATGTTTCTCCCAATGTTTCTAAAGCGGCAACCGAAGTATTAAAAGCTGTTCCTACTACGATTGAAACTTCTAAGGCAAGTTCTGGATATCAAACTACTGCCGCAAAATTACCAGATATCGGTTCGCCCGGCAAATTAACAAAAGAAGACTGTGTAAAAGTTCTTACAGCCTGTCAGCAAGCAATTTCTAGAAAATATGTTGTCGGCGGTAAGAGAAACATATGGCGTAAGGTTCACAATCGCGGTGAATACGGCGCATATAGAATGACGATATCACAACTTATTGATATTGATTTTCTAAAACCAGAAATACAAGAATGGGCAGAAGATTGCATTCAGATCAATGGCAATCGTCCTGGTGCCGCTGAAAGAGTTAAGTCATACGCAGAGGCAGTTCAAGATAGGGCGGGTGAATATGACTTCGCACCTTACAAGAGAGAAGCCGGCAATAATATCCAGTATTTCTTCTTATACAATCCTATTCCTCTAAATCATGAGGCTGCCGTAAGAAGCATGATTTCTTTCGTTACGTCGGAAGAAATGCAAGATAAAGCAGCATATTATTATTTAAAGAAGGCATACGTAGATTTAAGCAATGCGAAGATTGTGAATGAAAACACTTCTAAGGAAACTGTAGCAGGCTTACTTTCCGTTGCGCTTTGTGGAAAATTAGATGATGCTATTAGTTTTGCCCAAGGTGTTATCAAATCGAATTCGGATGGCGTCAACTCTAAGTATTGGTATGATATTGGATATAACGCGGTTGCTGAAAAACCAAAAGAAACTAATAGCGATAAGCCACTACTAAAATCCGGCGTAAGAGCACCAACAACAGAAATCAGTACCAAGGCTCTAATAGAGACTGCTAAAGATCTGGCTGATGTTCTATCTGGTAAAAACATAAACGGAGTCATTTCTGGACTAGTTAAAAATGGAATTATTCCTGCCGATATCGGTGGAATACTAGATGCTGGACTGGGAATAGCAGCATCAACAATCAAAGATAAACTCGGTGAAATCAATAAGGCTAAAGATGCCTTGGCCGCGGCGACAAGTATATTGCCAGCAAATACTACTTCAGCATTGAAGTCTATATCAAGCATTTCATCTAAAGTTAGCGGAGTTACCAGCAAAGTTCCATCTATTAGTAGTCTTGCGTCTAAAAATAGTATAACCTCTGCGGTAAGCAAGGTATCTAATACATCGCTTGCAAAACAGATTACTTCACTAGCAGCCGATGTTGAAAATACTGCCACAGAAGCGGTAGGTACTGCGCTTGGTGCAGCCGGGGCAAGCGGCAAAGTTGATCCAGCATCGTTAAGTTTTATTGGCGAATCCCTAAAGTCTGGTTTTGGTCTAGCCAACGATTCACAGACTGCGGTAATCAATGAGTTAAATCGTCGCGGTATGTGTCCTCCGGGTGCAACTGCACTTCTTCGTGCGGCAATCGATGGCGTCACTGACCCCGCAAAAATTTCTGATCTGATTGCATCAGAAACTAATAAGATGGGGAACGTGGGTGCAGCTATTCCAGCACTCAATACCACGCTAATAGAACAAACAGGTGCTAAACCTGGATTGCTTGATAAGTTCGAGCAAGCAAAAGCAGCCTCTATTAGTGCAATCGGTGTAAGTAAACCAGAATTGACTTCTCTGATTAGTAGTGCCGGTTCTGCATCGATGGAATCATTGAAGAAACAAGCATCTGCGGCAGCAAGTGGCATACTCAATTCCAGTTCGACCGCAGTGTCCGGTCTTGCTCTTGCTAATAATCTCACCGCGATAACAGCCGGTGCAAAAGATCCATCTGCCGCCGCTGCCGCCCTTGGCGCTTCTGCGGTATCAAATGTTACGGGCGCTATATCAGCGGCAACTGGCGCAGTTTCGGGTATAGCTGGTAACGCACAAGGAGCACTCAACTCTGCCACGGGCAACGTTACAAGTGCGTTGTCGAATGCAGCATCAAATGTTTCAGGAATGTTGGGCGGCTCTTCACCTACCACTACCGAAAAGCCAGCAGAAGGTGAAATTGTTTCGTCGTTCTTGCCGGTATCACCCGCTTCTGTTCCTCCAACTCCTCAAACAGGTGCGGCGTCCGCAGACGCAGTTCCTACGCTACCGTCCACGCAAATTGCGGCTGCGGTAGAAGGACCAACGCAGGCTTCTTCGCCACCTGTCGACCCTAATCCAATGAAAACTACATACGGTTCAGTAGAAGTCTCGTATCAATGGACAGCATCAAACGGCGTAGTTACATTATCTACCAAGGGTTCACCGATTGCTTCTGTAAACTTAATTGATAAGACAGATATAAAAACTCCTCAATATTCGATACTGATTTCTGCTATTGATGGTGCAATTAAGCAAGAACGTATCAATAACTATACTCCAAAAACACCTAAAATCTTTGAACAAAATCTTGGAAATGCTCTTTATCCGCAAAATAGCGGTGCGCTACCACTCACAGAGATTCCGATAATTGCTACAGTTATTCCGTTTATGAGTGACCACGCAATAAAGGTCGATGGATTAAAACCGATAAACTATGAACCATTTCGGACGAAGTATATTATACCTCTCAACAGACCGGAGGGTACAGAAAGTATCGATGCTCAATTAACTCGCGAAATTGAATATACACAGCGAGACATTGTGGAATTAAATCAAGAAGTTGCCGCCGACCCAACTGGCTCGACTGCTAAATGGGATCTTCCTACCGCGGAGGCATGGCTTGATGTTCTTAATGCTCTAAAGAGAGAGCAAAAAAACATTATCTTTAACTATAATAAATGGGTTAGAGAGTTTAATAATCCTCCTCTTGGACCAGATACTGCGCTATCAAACGACCTTATAAGTGCTAAGTCTGGAATCGCGGGTGAGTATACTACAAATCTTGAGAAAGTCAAGAAAACTTTTAGTAACAATACTCCAGTTGCGGCACAAGGACCGAGTAAATCAAATACAGACGGTTCAACAACTACGATTGTAACTGAAAAATATGGCGACGGTTCTGTAGTAACAACTACAATTGTAGAAGATCAAAAAGGATTTGCGTCTTCACAAAAAGAAGTTACGAGAGTTGCTCCGCCTATCGCAACAGCTCCTCCGAATACAAATCCACTACAAGCAGATAGCGTAGAACATCCCGCCGCGGCAGATACCGCGCAGTCATTGACACAAGCCCCATCGGATGCTGCGAATATTCCAGTAACAAACGATACTGAAAACGGCTTCGGTGACCCAAGAGGCCAATATCCGAAGAAGTCTCTCGGTGGTAAACCAGATACTAATCCTCTTGCAGTGGGTATAAATTCGCCTCATATTCAGAATAACCCAACGTCACAGGGTGCAAATCAAGAAAGTTTAAGTTCAGGTGCATCACCTGCCGCTAAAAATGCTCTCCGTAAAAGAGACATTCCAAAAGCGGGTAGAAACGGTGGATCTTGGTCGCAGCCTAAGACCGCATATGCTGCCCAGTATCCTTTCAACAAGGTTACTGCTTCGGAATCCGGTCACGTTCAAGAAATCGACGATACCCCCGGTGCCGAACGGATTCACACCGCTCATAAATCAGGATCATTTAATGAAATCGGTCCTGACGGAACACAAGTAACTCGCGTTGTTGGTGATAACTATACAATTATCGATAATAACGGATATATTTTAATTGAGGGCCGCGCCAATGTTCACGTTGCAGGTGAATGTAATGTTATGATTATGGGTGATGCAAATCTTACTATGAACGGTAAAGTCAACATGGACGTTCATAATGACTTCAACTTAAACGTTGCTGGTCACTTTGGACTATCTGTAGGTGGCGGCATCTTCATTAGAAACGATGGTGTATTCTCGCACGATAATAAAGGCGACATGCAAATACATGGTGCAGGCAACTTCAATTCGACAATTGATGGCACTCATAACCTTACAGCAAGCGGTTATAAAGTAACATCTAAGGGCGATTATCATGTTAAGGTATCTGGAGTTTCTTATCATACATCTGTTGGCAATATCAATCAAGACACAGATGGTTCAATCTTGAGCAAGGCCGCCGTAACTATCGATAGTAAGTCTGGTACACATACAAACATAGAATCGCTTGGTAATACAAACATCAAGTCTGCTGGTTCTGTTAATACAGAATCGATTGCTTCTACAAATATCAAGTCTGCGAATGTTATCAATGCACAAGCAGCGGATTCAGTTAATGTCAAGTCTGGTAATGCCGTGAATGTCAACTCTGCGGCAGCAACCAACGTCAAGTCTGGCGCAGCCGTTAATGTTGAGGGTGCAGGCAATATCAATCTTAAGGCACAACTTGTTGCATCTTCGCCTATTGATACACCAACTCTTGACGTTACAACTGCAAATGTCTCCACACTGAATGCTGGTAGCACAAATCTTCGAGCAACTGGAACTGATACTGGTACTAATGGAGGAAGCACTCACGATCTTCCGATATCTGGTCCGACATCTGCTTCTGTTACTGAACCAGGATCGGCGGTAACGGCCGGTAATGCTAACTCG